>Ga0116227_10002237_pt1 | contig 44095 bp, 32 predicted proteins | sample S1TSphgellanicum_FD_89693 | JGI IMG/M metagenome (GOLD analysis project Ga0116227, IMG submission 89693) | Host-associated microbial communities from peat moss isolated from Minnesota, USA - S1T2_Fb - Sphagnum magellanicum MG | ecosystem: Host-associated > Plants > Peat moss > Unclassified...
AAAAAAAAACCCCCCCCCCCCCCCCCCCCCCCCCCCCCCCCCCATAAGACCTATGTTCTGTGTCGAGATCTCCACAGGTCCTTAAAAAAGTGTCCTTGAGAGACAGTTACACTAATATGTTTAGGGTGGTAATTGGGAACCAGGAATTTCCGAGTGTTTTTGGTAAGGATTTCATGATGTAGCCAATTTAGTGACGCCATCATTTCAAAAAATAATTTAGCCAATTTATTTTCGCTACATGAATATGAGATATGAAAGTTTAAAAAGAAATAAAACAGAATCCTTCTATTTTCTTGTGGCAATAATATTTGTACTGAAATTAGGATCCACCTATGTTCCTTGTCCAAATCTCCAAAACGTCCCAGCTAATTGTCATTGGGATGACCAATTACAATAATATGTTTAAGGTAATAATTATGCCCCCCTTAGTCCCAGTGTTTTTCTTAAGGATTTTGTGATGTATCCAATTTAGTGGCCATCATCCAGAAAATAATTTAGCCAAAATTTGGCTACATGTATACAAGATATGAACTAGTTGTGTACATGCTTGGTAAAACCTAAAATCATAGATGCATGTTTACTATCTTAGGGCAATAATATTTTTTTATAACATAAAAGGCAACAACTATACAATCAAATTAATCAATTAAAAGTTAGTTTCATTATGATTTTTGTTATTAAATCTTCATGAAAGCTTTACATAAGTTTTTAAAATAACCCCAAATTAATTAAAAACATTTATATCTCAAAAATGAAGTTTATAATAGATTTTTAATTTATTTTATAATTGATGTGTTTTATTTTAATCAATTCTTGCATAACCTTTGAATTATTATTTTTTAAGAATCTCATTTTAATAAGATTTAAAGAAATTGAAGCTAATTATTTGTATGTTTATGAAACAAATTTCATTTAAAAAAATTAGTCGCATGAATTATTTTTTACATTTCATAGTGATATGAAACCTCATGATACAAAAAGGCAAATGACAACCCAAAAAAATAAAATGATATAGAGGCATGATTAAATGAGTTACACAACATTCATATTTTGAGAAGAAACCCAACATGTAGATGGGTAAAATTCAAAACAACCCATCAATTGGATGGGTGCACCCAAAATCTACACATGCACGTCCATTAGCTTGGGGCAATAAAATTTTTAAAAATAAATAAAACAGAATCCTTCTATTCTCTTGTGGCAATAATATTGAACTGAAATCGAGAATCCACTATGTTCCTTGTTCAAATCTCCAAAGGTCCCTAGGTAAATGGTCTTTTGAAGACCATTACTGTAACATGTTTAGGGTTATAATTAGGTCTGCCAGTAGTGACCTGGGCCAGTGTTTCTTTTAAAAAGGATTTTGTTGTGTAGCCAAAGTGGCAATCATCTTTTACATAATTTAGCCAAATTTGGCTACATAACCAAAGTTATAAAGTTTTTGGAAAACAGAACCCTTTTATATTCTTGCAGGAGCAATGGACTGAAATTAGGATGCCCCAATGTTCCTTGGCCAAATCTCCAGAGGTCCTTAATTGTCCTTGAGACAGTTACCATATGGTTAGGGTAATTAAAAATTAGTGAGTCTCAGCGTTTTTTTGAAGGATATTGTGATGTAGCCAAAGAGGCGATCATCTAGAAATAATTTAGCCAAATTTGACAACATACCAGATATGAATGTTTATTACAAGAAGTGAACCGTTTTATATCTCTGCATCAATAATCCATCACCAGTTTTTTTTTTCAATTTCCTCAAGTAGGTGTACTGGCGAGGATCCTCAGCATTAATTAGCAATAAATGACGACTGTCCTGATGAACTAGTTAATCTTTTTTGGAATCCTGCCTAGTTCTGGCGACCTAATGAAACACACTGTCTAAATCTGGCGACTTTCAACTTTTTTTTTCTCGAGATATGGCGATTTTGTTTTTTTAATTCTCAAAAAAATTCCTTTGTTGGATTCGCCAGCCCTTTTTTTGTGTCGCCAGGTGACGAAAATTCGCCACAAAAAAAACCCAGTCCACCACACCCTTTTGTCCCTAATTGTCCTTGAGACCAGTATTTCTTTTTGTGACGAATTTTTGCCCTGTAACTTTTTTAATGGTTTTTTTTTGGGGGGAGAAAATGGCCCCATGCCCCAGGTCGCCATATTTCGAGGAAAAAACTGTCTAAATTTGCCATTTTTAGACTATACATTCCAATAAATCGCCAAACTAAGGGAGGTATCCTAATTTTTTTCCACTCCCCTCTGTGACATGTAGCCAAATTTGGCTAAGTCTTCTTGTGTATGATCACTACAGCACCTACCTCACAAAATGGGGGAACAACCAGTGTTGGGCAGGTCTCTAGTTCTTATGAGAACCGTCGGAGGGTATGAGACTGTTTTGAAAGAACCGACCTGGTTCTTTTCGTTTTTTTAAAATTCATCTTTTCAAGACCTGGGCAGGGTTTCAAAATTTGCAAAGACAAAAATTTCACCTAGGTTTCAAAGCGCTGGTTCTCAAACATGTGATACCAATCAGTTTTCAAAGCCGGTTTTCACATACCAGTTATTACAATTTTTATTATCTCAAAAATTAATTTTTAATGTTCAAAAATAGCATAATTGCACAAAAAAGGTTAAATTTCTATTTTAAAAATTCAATGTTTTATATGTCTAGTTATAAAAGTCAAATGAACTTTCAAATTTGTCTAACTCCTCTTCAAAACCTAAATTTGTTGAATTATCTCTACTAAATTGGAAGACGATTTACATCCATCTCTAGGATCACTTGGCCAATTTTTGCTCAGAAAATTTATTTTTCCTAAGTTTTTAAATTATAAATGACATCTCCTTAGGTTTGTAAGTATGTTGTTAAAGAAAAAATTCTTTTGTTTCAATTTGTGACCCTACAATGCCTAAGATTTGACAAGCCAAAAAACCACATTGGGATACACTTGGTAATGTTTGAAAATCAATAATTTCTTGATGACAAGTTCCTTTGATGTAATCTGTTGAAAAATGTCCAAACTAAAATCTTCATCACCTATTTGAATCTACACATCCAACAGATTTTGTCATTGGATGCAAATGATGATAACATTTCAAAAGCATAGGATACAAAGTTCTCCTATCATATTCATCCACAATACTTACATGTTGTGAGCTTTTTTTTCTTCAATTTTTTTTTAAAAAGAAAGAAAGGAATCCAAAACACCACAAACTTTTCTTCTGATGTTGGAATTAAACAAAGACAATTCAAAAGTTATCTCAAAATCATTGTCAATCAAATTGACTAAAGTAGATGGGTTTGTAATTTCTTCCCTAAATTTTAAGCACATAGTAATGGCAAATTGTCATGCATTAACAAGCAACCAATGCCTCCTAAATTGGTTTAGAACACAAGCAATCACAACATGAAATAAAGAATCCATGATTATTTTAAAGATGTGCCAAGTAAGAAGAGGAGGCACCCTTCCACTTATTCTGAGAGTATTTTGCCTACTATAACAAAAAATAATATCATCTTTGAATTGTAATGTTTCTTGAAACATAATGATTTTGCTAGAAAATTTACAAAGTAATTTAAAATTGCAATGTTAGAAGATCTAATTAAAACAAATCAATAAGAAATTTTTTAAAACACAATAATTTCGGAATCTTTTTACAATAGATTAAATAATCACCTTGTCTTCATTGGAGTATTTAATTTTCTTAAAGGCAAGTTTGAATCTAAACAAACCTTGTTCCATTCCTGTCTACCCTTTCTAGATTTTTAGGCCATGTTATACGTTTCTTCAAATCTAATTGGGCAAACTTGATTGAAACAAACTTGAAATTCCTTCAAACTTTTTCATCAGTAACAACATAATATTGACATGCTTTGGAAAAACATGGCCAAAACAAGAACCCTTAAAACTTTCATTTAAACCAAGGACTTCACATTTACAACATATTTTAAAGCAATTGTCATAGTATTTATATTGAGCCCTCATCTTTAACATAAATAATGATTTTTTTTTGGAGCCCATATTGATCAAGCAATTATGTCAAATTGTTGGCTAATGTTTTCCTAATAGTATTTGTTGTCTCAAACAAACCAATAGTTACATATACCTATTTGGGTTGCCAATTAGATCCCAAAAAGTTTATAACAAGAGCAAATATATCATGCGCACCCTTTGACATCCACAAGTTAAAGTTTGTTGTGGCAAAAATACAATTTGTTAATTTTGGCAAGACATATATTTATTTCATTTTCTCCACCAAGTTAAATAATATTTCCTAAGAAAACTATTTTTTAGAAGGGAACACAACTCTAAAAGACAAATGTGATATTAAACGCTTAAACCATACACTTTCAACAAATTGCAATGGTAGGTTATCTTTCACAATCAAAAGGCCAAGGTCTTGTAAAAAATCATTTTGCTACACATCATTCTTTTTGAAAGGTTCTTTTACAGCAAAAAGAACAAATATTGCACTTGCTAGAACATTTGGCCTTTTCTTTGTAGGTTGTCTTTCAACATTTCCTATTACTTCATTGTTAATTTTTTCGCAATTATTGAATGATCTACATCTACTTTTACATTTTTTAAAAACAGTTATACCATAAGTTTTATAACAAATTATTAATCCTTTTCTTTCTTTAGTTCTTGCATTAAGAACATTTATAGCATTATCATAACATAAAATACATCTCATGATTTGATGGGATGTAGCTTCAACTTCGTTCCCATCATTTACACAATAAAATGCCCAACATAAAGAATTTCTATTATGCCCTCTCCAATTTTTCATTGAACATGTCATCTTTGCAAATTTTTCTTCATTATTTGCTCCCCATTTTCTTCAACTCTACTATTTTATGTTTGCATATTTTCACTTTCTACTCTTTTCACATGTTTTTCAAAGTACATTTAATTTTCATTGGTCTCATTTTCTTCAAAATTAAATTTTCATTTTGACTTGACTTCCCCATTTTATACTAGAATATTACCTACCTTGAAGGAGAAATTAAAAATAAGTATGTTATTGCCAAAATAAGTTTTTACAAACTATATGAAAATCAACCTAAACATTTACAAGCAATTGAAAGAAAAAAAAAAAAAGATACAATGTGCTAAAAAAATACACAATGCAATTGTGCAAATGAAATGCAACATGTAAAAGTGAGATGCAATGTGTATAATTTAATGTACAATGTCCAAATAATTCATGCACATGCCAAACAAACACATTGTCAACCACTATTTCCCAAAAAACATGGAATTTAAAAAAAATTCATCAACAAACAAAGACTGAAAAAAAAAATCACCTTCCAAGTGTAGCCAAAAGAATTCAAATTTGGACAGCTCCTCCACATCCACAAAAAATTAAAGGGGGGGGCGGGGGGATACTAATATAAAACAAGAGGAGCAAGAGTAGTAATGTCAAGCAAAAAGAATAAGGAAAAAAAAAAGCACAAGTGTATCAAAAAGGTACCTAAGCAAGTAAAGAGTAGCAGCGTCAAACAAAACCAATTGTAATGTTGAGCAAGAGGAGAAGAGTAGTAGTATGGAACAAGAGAAGCAACAATGTCAAGCAAGAACAACAAAACAACGACATCGAACAAGAGGAGCAAAGTAACAACATTGAACAAGAAAATAGCCGAGCAATAATGTTGAGTAAGAGGAGCAACAAGAGCTCGAATAGAATTAAAACAAAACACTACTAAGCAAACCAACTAATTAAGCAAATTAATCTAAGCAAGAAACAAAGAAGAAACCAAAAATACTTCACACAATGTGAACAAAATGTTCTAAAACACTTATTTTATAACAAGCACAAGCGCCATCACTTACTTGCTAAACCCTAAATCTAACTAAACCCAAAATTAACTACTAAATATTGACTAAACATTGATTAATTGACTAAACCTTATTGACTACTAACACCTTAATTAATTCTAAACCTTGAAACCTTGAAACGCTGGCCTTAAATTTTTTTTAACACCTTGTCAAGGTTTCAATAAAATTTAAACACACATTTGATCAAGGTTTCAAAGGCCCGTTGCTCACATTATATAAAACCTTGCAATAGGATTTCATAAAAGGCATTAGTCAATGTGATACCCTAAGGGATTCAAATTGAAAACCGGCTTGAAACCTTGTTCGATTCTCACATTTTTCCTAATACTCGCCCAACAATGAAAAAATCCTACTTGCGACAATTACAATATGTTTAGTGCAATTTAGGCCCCATGAGACACAATCTTTTTTAAAAGATTATATGATGTAACCAAAATGATGATCATCTAGAAAATAAAATCACCAAATCTTAAGTACATGTATATACCATATATGAAAGTAAAATTTTAAGAAACAGAATCCTATTATATTCTTGGCTACCTACTAGAACTTATGATGAAAATCTAGCAAATTTGGAAGTTTATTTTATTCAAATTTGGTGAATTTTTGGCCATTTTTCCATGAAAAAACCTTTACATAGGTAAAAGTCATATCTTTCAAATTGAAATTTGGCAAAAGTTTGCAAATACAAAAAACACACAAATAGTCACCCAATTGCTTAATCTCCAATTTCACAAAGCACAAGAATCAAATGTAGGTAAAACATTTTTTCACCAAAATACTAGATGCAACAACCAAGAATAGCAAGGAGATTGTGGAAGATGGATTGCATCAACTTCACACAATGGAGATAGAAAAATGGCACACCAAGGTCCAACAACAAAACATGAAAGAACAATATCTCAAGCAATGAGACAAAAAAATTCACAATATGATTTCTAAACATGAAATATAAGCAATATTTACAACTATTATTGACTCCTAGTATTGGCATGATTACACTCACATTGATAATCTAGCATGAATTTTTTAATTGAGATTTTAAATCAAATATTATGAATTGAATCTAATCATATGCCAAAGCAATGAACTATTCAACTCAACAAATTGAAATGTTTTTTGAGTTGTCACTTAATCACAAATTGACATAGATACCATGTATTGTCAATGTCTATGTACACCACAAAATGATCCAATTTTTTTATATTTGTAATCTTTTACATTAAAATTGTTAAATAATTTCTAAATTATTTGTTCACATCAAATTTATAATAGCTCAAACACAATGAATCAATATTCTTCCAAAGTGATAAAAATGTATATATAATTTGTGCACATGTTAAACATCATGATACATGTCCCCAATCATCTTAAATACAACATTATGCAAACTTCAAAACTAGATTACACTTAGAAGACCACATTAGTTAATCTTTGCACCAATAATTATGTGACACACAAGAATTTGGTAAATGGTGCAAATGAGATCTTTCAAGCCTCAAATAAATCACCTAATTCACAAGAAGTTGGACGTATATTGTTTAATTATCCCTATAGCAATCAATTTTCAAGAATGAAAAAAATGCACTTTTGTGAATATGAACTACATCCTACATGGACACCAATGTATTGAATACATATGCATAGATGTCCAAATTGATTTAAATTCTATCCATATTATAACAAGGTCAAAAAAAATTTGTTCAATTGACTACAACATATACCATACATTGAATGCAAAGATTAACACTTGATTACTTGGCACTCAATCTTATTGCACTCTATAAACACAAATTGACATATAGAACATTTCCTCATATTACCAAAAAAAATAATCTATTTTATTTCTAATCTTTACCTTCCACCTCTTTCAAACTTTGGTCTCAAATGTTGCCATAGAAATGCACCAATTATGAACACCCACAAAATGGAACATTCTCATCCCTAGTCCACATATATTTTATAATCCACATGTTCTTATTAATTTGAATTTTATCAATGGAAGACCATTTTCCTTCCATAAATAATGAGGGTTTTGGATTACAATATCAAAGCATCTCACATAATATGTTTCAATGAAATGCACATCAACTCGCAGACATCAAATATTGCATTGTTCATTTGTCCAACATAACATTCAAATGCATTTGGTGATATAAATCGGTGAACTGGTGCCATGAATATAGACGACCATTTCACAACAGTATGATCTCACATGACATTTACCACTTTGGGTGTTGAACACATAACAACATTCGACACAAATACAAGAAAAGTCATTTATGTAGTAGCCATGAAGACATTCAACATCATAATTCATCATCAAAAGTTTTTGGACCTAATGTCAACATCTTGTCCAATGATAATAATTTGTGACTTCAACATTGACATGCCTATCAAAACTTGACACAACCAGATAAATTTCAAAAGTTCAATGTAAGGGTCCCCATCAACAGTCCTATGTGCAACTCACGGGAAATATACAGGCTTGGTCACTAGTCAGCATCCATGCCCTCATCCTCATCTAAGGCGTCCTTTGCAGCCTTGGCAGCAACCTTGGCTTCTTCTAGCAAATCTGCTGGGACCTGCAAATCCACGAGACTGGCTCTGGTGATCAGATATACAATACAAAGGAACAAGACCAAAGGTTGTGAAAATTTAACAAGTATCAATGGTTGCAAAGAGAAGCTCCAACCAGAAATTGAAGGTAACCAAACAAATGTTCTCAGTTCTGGCCGATCCAAAACAAGCATTACAAGAAACAAGCATGGTTGTAACCATTTGAGTGTTACAAACTATCAGACCATTACTTCATTATGGCAGTGACTTAATCCCCACTGACTTCAACAGCTCCCAGCAGTAGTGTAGATAAATATATAATAATCTGCTCAGAAATTCAGGCAAACAATTGCACAAAAATCTCTGTCCTGAGTTTCCTGGAGAAACAGAAAGACCTAGTCATGATATCAGCTAGGAATCAAGAGGCATAGCTATCAAGAAGTCATATACATGGATGGAGAAAACTCGACTACAACAGTTGGAAGTTGGAAGGTACTGCTACATCAATTCCAAGCAAGCAAAAAAACAGACGACAAGAATGAGTGGTCATAACCTTGTGAGTCAGTCACAAAGTATCAGACAGTCACCTTCATCATGAATATCAGTGACTAGCTGCCAATAGTCACCACTGACTTCATTAGCTCTCAATGGTTGCACTAAGCATTAATAATCTGCATCTGAGCCAAAGGCATAGACAGGCCTCTACAGAGGGTGGTGGCTGATGCCTCTGGCACCCTCAGAATTTTCTTTAACCTACGGGAAATGAGAACAAAACAAGATAAAGTATCCTGGAGGTAGCAGACAAACCCGTTGGTGCTGCTTGTTGCTCTCATCACAAACCCAGCTTAGTTCCAGTTCAAATGCCTTGTCTTTGGCCTCATCATGTACTTCATAGATGCTGCAAGACAACAATGGAGGACAAATTCCAGTATTGTTCAAAACCCACAACCATGTCTTTGGCACAACGACATCAACATTGGTAGCTCTCTGCCTTGACTAGTAGTAAGCAAGATACATTGCCTGCAAAATGGAATACTGAAGTACCAGGTACAAAAGGAGGCACATACATTTTGGCTACAGCAATGATGCCTTCTCGACACGTCATTTCCGAAAGCTTCAACTTCTCAATTGCACTGTCCTTTTACTCAAAACAAAACTCTTCACATCAATAAAGCTTCAGCCAAATAAAACAAGAGGCACCATCTCTGCTTGCCAAAAACCTCAAAAATTCAAAGAAGGATGCATGCAGTATCGGCCAAGAAGCAAAACAATCATTACATGAAAATAAGGGAAGGAGACTACGTTTTGGCAGCTTGTCGCCCTTTACCAACTGCTGCTCCAAAATAGCGCTGCAACCATCAATCAGCCCACTGCCTCTTATCAATGCATCCAGTGACCTTGACAATTTTTACATAAGGTGTTGAGGGAACTTCAAAGGAAGAGAGTTCATGTTAAAATATGATATGAATCCTTGAAAAGGCCCTCGACCCTTGTGACCATGACACAACTTGTCCAAGTACATCAGCAATACGAGTAAGAAATGAAAAGCTCATGTTAAATGTTGGCCACTACAATTTCTTCAAGAGTGATAGGCCCAACATGGTACTAACCCTGTCAAAGCCAGTCTTGAGGGTTCAGAGTTACCAAAGAGAATTCAGGCCAAATTGCCACAAGCGCTCATGCACAGCTGACAAGAATCTGTTTACAGGGGGTTGACTGTTTATATGAAGGCTAGCACTTAAATCTAGAGCTTCTGAAGGTAAAAACAACTGGTGAGATGGGTGATCAAATATAGGACTAAAAATACAAGAATTTCAAGGGTGTGTGTGACAGATATGAGCATTAATCATGTAAGACCCTGCTGCACTAACCCTTATGTACTTCATAATCCCACTTAGATTTGAATCACAAACAGTGTGCCACTGCCATAAAAAAGATAAACGACCAGAAAAAAGATAAAGACCTCAAACCACATTTTCCCATGTCTAAAGCTAGAAAGAGAAGAGAGAGCATTAGCATCATCATAGAAGGTTGGAGGTGTGAGCATACATAAGCAACGCCAGAGGGCTCAATCATATACAATTGAGGGCCATCTCTGTCATAACCTCCTAGAATTGCTGCTGATCCAAAAGGTCTGCATTTACATGAAAATAATAATGAGGCATCCTCCAAGCACATAAACACATTTGAAGACATTATTCTAACACCAGAAAACATTGTGGGAAATCCCATCTTGATCACAATTCTTAGTTTTGTACCCTCTAGTCTCATGATCCTCAGCAGTCTCTGAGAGCCCATTTGTGCACAGCGAAGCAAATGCAGTTCCATGAACTTTTCCACAGACTAGAGAAAACAGAAGGAAGTCGAACCTGAGCCACCAGTAGAGAGTGCAGAGATGCACATAGTGAGCAACACGATCACATAGTTCCTTAATCGGAATATCCTCACCATAAAAGCTGCAGCAATACAAATACCCAACATCAGATCAAATCTCAAGAAAACGTAATACTAGACAGTGAGCAAAACAAGACCACAACACAGAATTGAGGAACATTGTGAATACTAACAACACCCATGTGCATGTTCAGGGACCTTCAACAGCAACATGTATGGTATTGATCACATACTATAAAATCCTCAAGAGGAGAAAAACTGGCTCATTCCTAGAAAACTCAAAAGATGAAAAACATTTCCACATATATATATCCAAACTAAAGAGGCACAAGTATTCAAGTTATAGCAGCAGTGTGGCTCAACAGGTTCATGTGCAACTACACTTACCTGAGATATTGTGAGGCCTCAGAGCGTGCCCGTCCAACAATCTGCCTGCCATCAGCAGCTAATCCCGCTACTGCCTGTATAAACCTCAGCAACCAAAACCATGCTGTCAAAGGAGTCAAGTATGTCAATCTGCACAGTCCACCAGATTACAACTCCATCCTCAACCTACAACAGTGCATATGGCCATTCTTCTCTTGTTGCCATATCTCAACCATGGAGAACCATGGCAGAACATACCTTGCTCTTGAACAGAAAGATTTGACAGCAAAAGCTCATGAAATAAGCATATAATCTGCCAGTCACCTGAATTGCATGAGAGCTTACCATGCCTGCATGCTTGTGTACAGCATGAATTCTTCGGTTAGAGCCTTCCAAGAGCATCTTTGACGGAATTAACTTCTCCACTCCCTGCAACAAATACCCCAAAAAGTCATGCAATTTGAGAAACTTTACTTGTCAAACCTTGGAAAAAATCTCAAATTGTCCACAAGAAACCACTGCAATTGATCATAAAAACAAGAAAAAAGAGATAAAGTATACCAGCACAACACCATCTTTGCACTTGATGCCCACAACTGTTCTGCAAACAACAACAAAAACAAATGTTCAGCCTTTCTTCCCCTGATAATCACTAGTACTCCAAAATTCTCCACAACAGTTGTGAAGGACTCTTCTTTTTGACAAAGAAACTTCATGAAGTTCATAGCGACCAAATGAGTAGACTAACATTGCAATTGTCCCTTTCTCCCACTTCCTGCATACTTGTCATTAGCATGACCAGAAGACATAAAAGAAAGAGGATTGGCAGAGGAGGAGGAGGAACAGTGTTTCCAAGCTAATTTGAACAACTGGTTCAGAGAGAATTAGGCAGCCATAAGCTGGAATTTCCATCAACTACAAAACCCTAGCAGGTGAAAGAGGAGAGAAAGAATGACTAAGGAAAGCAAGTGAATGTACCCACTGTTGTCGATAGCTTTGTTGGCGTACTCGATTTGAAAGACACGGCCATCTGGTGAGAAGGTGGTCACCGAAAGGTCATACTGGTCGTAGCCACACAAAATCCCACAGCTCCACAATCAGCCACAATCTTCTCTCTCTCTCTCTCTCTCTCTCTCTCTCTCTCTCTCTCTCTCTCTCTCTCTCTCTCCCCCCCCCCAAAACCCTAGTTTCTTCCACCCCGCCACAATGCTTGAACCACCATTGCAACAAGATCATATGGTTCTCAGTAACTACATACAGAAGCATTGAAGCTTCCTTTCACCTATGCAAAACAACCAAATTCTCTCGATTTTCTACCGCAAGCAACCAACACTAGTGACAGCTACATCAAAATCCCAAACCCTAACGAGTGCGATCAAGCTTCAAGACCGCAACAGCAATCGAGAACCCACAATCCGCCGAGATCAATGACTGGAGCTTCTGTAACGCAAGTTCCGCATCACATGAGGATCAGAAAAAATCGCAACGAGTAGATCGGAAGCACGAGTGTGGCGTTTCAAAAGCCGAAATTCCCAATGTCGGGGGCAATACCAAAAGTCTTGCAATGCAAGGAAGGAAGAAAGAAGGAAATTAAAAATAGGGAAATTGGGAGGTGGGGGAAGAGTGCTACCCCAGTGCCAATACTGCTCATTGCTGCTAACGCCGACACACAAAACCAATTCGGTGAAGACGACGCAGATTAGAAAAAGCGAAGAGGACGCAGAGTAAAACGCAACACACAAACACAAGACGAAAACATTGAGCTCCAAACCCTAATCTGAAGGCCTAATCCAAGTCTCGATCCACGGCTTGAAAATCTCAGGATCTGAACGAGGTCTGAAAAGAAGCACCCACACTGGTACTTCTGGACGTGGGGTGCACTTCGGCAAAGGTGGAAAAACCAGAGTTGGGCGGTTCTTTGACTGTTATCAGACCGGTTATGTATGTATATAACCAGCAGTTCCCCATTTTCTGAAACCCCCGCCCCCAGAACCGACCGGAAATTCATATTTTCGTGGTACCTGCCCCTGAAACCGACTTAGAAAAAAATCTGAAAGTCAAAGAACCTGAAAAAAAAAACCAGGAAAGAACCACCGGTTCTTTGAGGGTTTTGAAATACCCGGAACTGGCAGTTTTCTTTTTTGAAAAACCTTTGGTTTTAAAATATATATATGAAAATATAATGATAAAAAAGAAAATATAGTGCCCACCACAAATATGAAAATACAATGATAAAAAAATACATATATTATAACTTGTTTTCAAACATATACAAATACCATAATAATAAAGTTGTCATAAAATAAAGCTTGCTTGAATTGAAAGTTTGAGAATGTTGCTACCAATACTTTCCCTAAAGCTTGGCTTGTTTACTTTGTCTTCATAAACGGTAAATTCTTGAAAGCTCTTTCATCTTCATGGACGTCGTGATTTGCACTTCTATAAATTCAACAATTTTCATGAATTTGTTAAACCTATCACACAAGGTGTTGATAAGAAAGTTCATCCATAATCTTATATCATACTGAGATCCATTGGTTGGTCCATGGTCCATTGTGCATTAAATTTCATAATTATTTTGGAAATGAACACCATTAATCCAAAATGCTTAGATCTAACATTGTAAGTATTCATGCATGATTGGAGCCAAGTTTCCTTGGCTAGCAATAAAAAAAAATTCAACAATGCCATGTGAATTGGGAAAGTTTGGGTTCATGAACTCAGCCATGCCCCAACTTGTAAAATAAAATGTTGATGCATTTTAAGGAAATCCTAGACATTGAAAAATTGTAGTAACTTGTTCGTATTCTCACATTCAAACATTGATTGATTTTCAAATAGCATGTGAAAACAAACTTCAAATTGGACAAGTTTTTATGTTTTTCTCCTATTTAAAACCATATTGTAATTGATTAACTATCATGGTCTCAACCTATTGTTGTGTACAAATGTTCATTATTTGCATGGACAATCATTGTGTTCAAATAAAACCAATCATACACACATTAAGGATCAGTTAGTTAATTATCTCTTACTCCCACCATGTTTGAATAAGTTGTTCAACATGGGAGCCAAGAGTTTTTCTTTGCCTTCAATTTTACTACACACTTTGCATCTAATTTGTTGCACCTCACCATATGTTCAAACAACAAATTTAGCCCATGGCAACTTGGTGTTCCACACATCTTGGAATACCCTCTTACGAAAGACCTAAACAACTAGAAGCGAAGTTTACTAGCTAGAGGAAGGCAATGTTGGATCAAAAACAAAAGAATGTGAAAAGAATTGCTTGAATCCAAAATTGTAAGGGGGGAAATAAGGACTTACCATAGTTCCAATACCCACAATCTATAAATCAAAGTGCAATGAGATTTTTTTTTAAACCCTAGTTTAAACAATTCAATTTGAATGAAACAATCATTGCCATCACTAGCTTGTTAACCTTCTAAAGGCAATGAATCACAATGTACACACAAAATATAAATTCACAATGCACATGAATTTGAATTTGGTGTGATGGTTAAGCCTTGAGCAAATCTCTTGCAAATGCAAGTGCCATTCAAGTCCTCCTTGTTCTCCATAGTACTCCATAATCAATGTTCCATGTTGGTTAGTGATAGCTAGTAGTTACACATCTACAATTACAAGAAATAACCAACTACTAGAAACAAAACCCACCCACCCATCCAACAACCATGGCCCATTAGTGTGAATCATTGTTATGAACAATATCAAATTAATTGATGAACCCTAATACATTTTAAATTAATTTTACGCCAAAACATAGTTTTTATGACTAAAACATTTTACACCTATATCCCAAATTTAATCATGTAATCATATGAACCAAGGTGTCCTATTTGGTTAGTTATAATTATCGTTACAAAACCAAGTACAATATGACTAACTTCTTTTAGTCATATATGTGACTACATGATTAAAGGTGCAACATGATTAAAGGTATAATATGATTACACTTGATATAAAATCCCTTTTACTTCACTATTAAGTTTTGACCAATTTCAATTTTGGTCATTTACATTAACTACATAGGTAGTTATGTAAATTAGGCTAAATCAATAAGCTAGGTGAAGCCATGTTAGGTGCATGTTAAGGTAATAGCTTAAGTAACATGTTTAGTTTAATGTAACATATTTACTTCGCTTAGTGTACATACCTAGCCTAATGTATTTAGATAACATAGCATACCTACTTAACTTAATGTACATACCTATGCTAAGTTAGGCAGGTAGGTAATTAAAATAAATATATAGACTAGTTCATTAAGCTAAGATAGGCATTGGTTAGTTCATAAGTATTTAATATTTACCTAACCTAACATACCAACTAGCCTTGTGTACTTACCAACTAGTTTAACGTACCTACTTAAGTTAGGTGAATAGGTAATTAAAACTAAACTAAATTAGGTAGGCAACTAAACTAATTATATAAACTAGTTGGGCTGTAAATGGGATAACATGAACCACACCCACCTGCTTTTGGGATTGCTTTTGGAGGAATATTTTTTTAATATTTTTAAAAAAGTCTTCAAAACATTCTTCTAATTTTTTTAATAATTTTTTTAATGTTATTATGTCAAGGTTTATGTAAAAGATTTCAAAATATATGCAATTTTCAAAAGCTTTGAAATATATTTATAATTTTTTAAAATGTTAATAAGCATGTGTTATAATGTTTAATGAGTGCTTTTGAAAGTTTATTATTCATTGGATATTTTTCAAATTAATTCACATGTTCCAATGATATATTATGAACATTACTATGTAAGAAAAATCTTATACTTTTAACACCAAATTAAATTACCGCTTCTAACCATGAAAAATTAAGCATTAGTTACACTTGTTATGGCTCCTATTAATGTGACTTCACCTATTGGTTAGGTTACACTAAGCAAAGCATTGGTCAATGTAGGTAGGTTGATAGGCAATACTAAGTGGGTAAATGGTACTTACCTACCTATAAGTTCTTTCTTATCTATTTATCTACATCCCACTTACATATTACTTACTTTTTAACCTAATTAGTAGTGCAAGAAGATGTGAAATAAACACATATTTATAATAGGTTGACAAATTTTTAACATCTTATGAATGTGTGATGCATTGGTTAAAAACTTGGTTTTTCGTCATGGAAATGAAAGGTTCAAATCCTTATACATGCAACCTATACATGCTTGGGGGGATAATCTAAATAAGATAAGGTGGGTAGGTATGTTGACATTAAGTAGCTTAGGCTAGGCTAGATAATTAGACCTAAGGTAACTAGCTAGGCTAGGTAGTTACATTAGGGTAAATAAAGATCATGTGTCATGTCTATAGTTATATGTCCATCATGTGTAGTCATACATATAATTGTATGTATAATCACATATGGAATTATATGTTCAACATGACCATAGTTATAAAAGTCATATGACCACATATACAATTAGATGATAAAAACAAATCCAATTCATTACATATTCATGTGGTCATGTGTAATCATTAATGGCACAAGCGATTACAAATGTATTCCTATGTGTAATGATAAAACTAGGGTTTAAACATAGTGTACAAATTTTCAAAGTTTTTACATAACTTAAAAGACAAGCAAAAAAACATGGTTTGAAGGGTCACCAATAGGATCTAATTAACAAGTGTCAATATCAAACCCACTTGGAAAGTTGAAAAACAAATTCACATGACATCTATAACAAAAACTCATTTAAAGTAATGAAAGTTCAAATTCATAATGCACATGGATTTTGGAATGAAAAAAGGAAAAAAAGGGAGGGATTCAAATCTAGTGTGGCCACCAAAAATCAAGCAAATGTTTTATTGGTGTTTGTCATTCAAGCCTTCATGTGTGATGCCCCATAAACAATGTCTCACTAATAGTTATATAATTCATTAATTAAAGAGATATTATTCACTACTTTAAAAAATAATGAGAAACATGATTTGAAAAATGAAGTCACTTGTGGTGATGGGACCCTATTGGCAACAAGAGAAAAATGCAATTGTGAAAAGAAAGAGGGAGGTTGGTCTTGCAAAGTAGAAGTTCAAAGTTGAAACCTCAACTACAAAAATGGCTTGGATGGAACCATCCCCTTTAACTCAAATCACCATGTGGGGTGACTACGGCCATAAAACCTAAAAGATTGGTGAGCCTTTATTTTTATGGTGTGTCAATTTAGTGAAAATCGGGCACAATTTGCTTTCATGTTTTAGAACATAAAGGTAGACAACCTTTTTTCAGGTGGAAAATTGAAAACTTTTCACTTTAAAAAAACACTTACATCAACCAAAAGCGAAGGCCCATTTTAATCCAAGTTTAAATGATCATCCAATGACCCAATGAGCCACATTTCATTAAACTCCCATATATGCCTAAAAATTCAATTTATCATGAACTATATGACTAAAAACAATTCCACCCATACTACATATCTAGGCCTACATCAATATTTTTCACATCCATTATTTCTTCTTTACATACCCAAGCCTCACCCATCAACTTGAAAATTGAAATACCCCAAATAACAAAACAAATCAAATTGATAGTAATGACAAACTATGTTGTGGGGAGCAATCAAACAATCTAACCAATCCATAGCAAGGTTCAAATTGTGTAGTGGTTTTTACCAACAACCACATCCTATGCAAATATGTTGTCCCAAAACCAATTTTCTTAACCAAATGGCAAGTTTTAATTACTATTCTACATTCAAAACATGTTCTTATAGTGTGTTGGTGGATTTGTTATAAGGATCATGACTCAATTTCCATGTGACCCATTATACAATTATTATTTTGTAAATCTTAACATTCCCATGTCATTTTGCCACTTACTAATTTATTAAGTTGTTTGGAGATTCTTTGTGGTTTTGGTTGCTTTTCCCAACAACTTGCGAGAATTAAATAACATCATCAATTCTTTTACTACCATCCACATTGGTGTTTTTCAAAAGTAATACAACAAATATAAGCTCAATGTGATCATACATGTGGGGAAAAGACTAAACATGACCAACAAATTAATTGCGACACTAGGTTCAACATTAATGCAAGACATGAATTCTTTCTAAAAACAACAAAATAAAACTTAGTCATGATGTTGGCTAACATTCAAGAGACACAACTATTTAAATAAAGTTGTAACATTCAGGCTTTGACAAGCATGTGAAGATAAGTTTCATTTTCTTTTAAACTTATCTATGAATTGTATATATGTTGCAAGGGATTTGAAAAGCTTCGTGTTAGCAATTATCAAGACCACCACATATATTATTCTCTAAATTTATTCAAAGTCTATGGCTTCAACACTAGAAGAAATTTGCATATTTTTTACTATAGTTTATAATTAATTTTTAGTTGCAAACAACATTTGCAACTAAAATGACTTGTAGTTGCATTGGACAAGTTGCATAAGACATTAGTTGCAAATGATGACATCATAATGATGTCATCACAAAGACAATGGATGAAGTATGTATTTGAGTTGACTATATTTTTCATTTGTTCAATGTATAACACATGCAACTATCATGAGAATATCATGCAACTAATGACCAATTTATAATTTGGTCATGTTGCCACTTGGCAAAGTTTATGATTTTTGAAACATTTAAAACAAAAATAGGTGAATAAATAAGGAAGTCTAAAATAGGTGGTAAGTAGGTAGGTAAGTAAGCCTAGGTGGATAGATAGGTAATTAGGCCAAGCTATGTAAGTAGGTTGATGTAGGTAGGTAGGTAAGTTTTAGGACATTTTTAAATTTGTTTTATTTCATTTTGGATTTAACCAATTTAAAGTTAAACTTGTTTAATTGGTTCATCCCATTTGGCAAATCATGTGTATTTTAATGTTTACAATACATCTAGTTATATAGTTGACACACTTGAAAAGGAAACCAAACAATATGGGATAAAAAATATAATCACAACCTAGTTGCAAAATTATCAAGTGTGCCAACTCCATAAGTAAATAACTCACTCATGAGCTAGATAATTCACTAATTAATTAGTTCACTAACTTCTTATTTACCTACCTACTTATCTATTTATTACCGATCTACCTACTAATAATAATAGGTCTTAAAGGCATCAAATATTAATTAAAAGTTACTATTAACTAATTAATTAATCAATATTAAACATCAATCAATAATTAATATTAACAACTTAATTAATATGAATGATTAGTATTAATTAACTAGTTATTATTTAATTTATATTAAATGGATAATTAGTTAATATTAATAAGTTTAAATTTACATAATATTTAATTCTGATTTAGTTAATAAACTAGTTAATTAATTAATATATAATTAATGAATAAATATTGATAACCATAAATTATTTAATATGTAATATCAATCAATTAATAACTAGTTTTAGATTACTAAATAACATTTAATATTAACGAGTAATTAATTAATAACTATTTTTAGTTTATTAACTTGTATTTAATTTTAAAGATGGAATATAATCAATTAATTCATATTAATTTAATATTAAATTATTAATATTAATATTTTGAATTATATTACTCATATTTAATTCCAATTTTTAAAATATTAACTATTAATTACTAATTCAACTATTAATAACTAGTTATAATTAAATAAATATTTATTCAAGTTTAATTAATTAGATCATAATTATTGATAAGGAAACATACAAAATTTTAAAATTACACCTTTAATATACCCTTGATGTATTTTTCACAAAAACTTTACATTAAACCTTACAAATATGTTGATAACATTCATAATAAATATTTATTATAATATAAATTAAAAAATTAATTGTACAACCCCAAATATGTATGCTTATCATGTCCATAATGTACATTGTACATCAATTTGCAATTAAATTTTGGTTACACATGCAACTAATGAACCATTGGAGCTTATTCATGGAAGAATATAATCCTAGAAGCATTTACAGAGGAGGATGAAGAAGATAATAGTTACAAAAGTAGTCACAAATGAAACATAGTTGCATGCAGTCGCAAATAGGATGGTTGCATATCCCCACATTTCTTCTAATGTAAGTAATTTATTTAATGGTATATCATTTTTTTAAAAATTATATTTCAAAATTATTATTAAAAAACTCGCATGATATTTTTTCAAAACCTCCACTTGTTTTATTATTATCTTTACCACTTTATCATAACTAACTCATTCCTTTCCTTTATCCACTTCCTTGAAAATATAAAACTTTTCCAATTTTTTCAAATGTTCTTTCAAAATCTCCACCTATTTTACCATTATATTTATCTCTTTATCACATACCTTATGAAATCCTCCCTTTCAGTTAGTGAAGTTTTAAATTAAAATCTAAAAATTTATTTTAGTATTAAAATATAATTCATATGTTTTAAAAAATAATTATAAACCTCCACCTTCTTTACCATTATTTTTATTTCTTTCTCATTACAAATGAAACAAAATGATCATAAAATCTTAATTTAAAAATTAAAAATTCACATTTTCATAACTATTTTCTAAAAAGTAGTGCATGATCCTAATCCTTAGTTCAAGTAGATGGGTGTTTCTTATAGGCCTCAACTTTTATAATACATTCCATAATTTTTTTAAATGATTAAAATTTTGATATTCATGAAAATGATTATTAAATTTATAAACCTCCATCTCCTTTACCATTATTTTTACCTTTTTTCACATTTTCAAAAGGAAACTTAAATTTTTAATTTAAAAAGTTATTTAGCTATTAAAGTACATTTCATAAATCCAAAGCTTTTCTCCCAAGCCATGGGGTTCTAATGAACATTTAGGGCTTACAATCTCATAAAGAAAGACTTCATTTTTCTCTACAACATAAGTGGAACTTTTAAGAATGAATTTTACAAATAGGTTGAATGGAACCAACCCAAATTGGAAAAAAATATCATCATTCAAAAGATATCAAGTTGAAACATATGCATTACATTTGTGGAGAAAAAAAATGAGACATTTTTGCATTCATTTGATAGTATAATTTTCCATGATTTACACCATTGAACATTTGAACACAATCAAATGAACATCACATAACTTTTATTTTAGAAGTGAAATGCAATGGGTTGTGATCTCACCATTGGTGGCACATCATTGTACTAATTTGCTTTCTAGCCAAAATATGGTACTTGAACACCCACCCATTCAAATTGGCAACATCTTTAGCCAAAGTAATAGACCAATGCACCATGCTCAATCCTTGCCATTCAAACAATTCATTGGAATCCAACAAATTAATCTTGACTACAAGAGTTGAGATTCACTTTGATTAAAAATTACAGTTTCATCACAAACTTATTAGGTGTTATAGATTCGTACAAAAATGGCATGAATTCGGTGCTATGATTCACATGAATAATATTTGTATGTATTCAATATTCTAAATATTTAAATGAATGAAACATTGTTTTTGAATGGCATATTTCAATGTAAATGTTTAATACACAAAATTCGCGTAATTTTATGCAAAATTACATCATGATAATTGCATGGATTTAGTTAAAATGTAAGTTGTATGTATTTCACGTCAAAACATCATAGTAGAAAAGACACATCATTTATATAGAAATAATATATATATTTTTCATATCATTGTGTCGCTTTGAAGCCCACAAATTTTGCAAGGACGTATTGTTTTATGATTTTCACATGGATTTTATTGAAATTTCATGATAGTGAAAGTTTATAATGTTGAACCTTCAAATTTAGAGCACCACATTGTTTGGACATCAATGCTTCATCAAATTGTTGTTGTCCTATATCATTGGACCGTTTGCAACAAAAATCTCCTAATTTAATAATTGATCATTGCTTGGGAATGACCAAATTTCCACACAAGAAGAAGCATTATAAACATACATATGACCAACGATATTGTTTGGCCACATTCTGTCAAGTCCCAGTACCTCATTGTTGGAAGTGGAAGCTTTTAGTGTTGGAAATGGAAGCTTTTAGTGTTTTGACTCTTATGACATCCACATAAGGTTTTCAAATTATGGTTGGTTAAGAAAACTTGCACTAGCACACGCTAGTAGGTCTCAAGGTTAATATAATATAAGTCCATCAATGGCTCAAAACAAATTTCCAATCACATTCCAAGGATTCTAGGGATTCCATCATATTCCATGGATTCTAGAGATTCCAATAATTCAACCCATGACTTCACCAATTGGGTTAATTAGGGGTTGAAGAAAATATTGTGGCATTTGCATTTCCAGCTTTCTGGATAATAATTGGATTCCTCGGTATCAAATTGTAAATTACCACATGGCAAGGAACAATGTTCCAGCTGTGATTGATGGCCTTCTCCAGGGGCAGGCATTTACACTGCTTCACAACTTAGGGTTACAAACATTGCACTTGTTTTCACAGCTGGGTGGATGTGATCTAATTTGATCTGCACTCACTTTCACAACCTGCAGCTAGTCCCCCAAGGATGCAAAACCCCATCAAGAGATATCAAATGTAAAGGGGTTGCAAAGCTTGACTGCGGCAACTACCCCATTTGAAACAAACAACATTCAGTACTGGGACTTGAAGTATTGTCAATACAGGCCGGTCAATGGAGCTGCAATCTTTGCAGTTGCTATCTAATCTTTTTTGTGATTTTATCAAGTTGGATAGTGCAGATTTGTCATGTGCAGTACCTGATCATCTAGAATATTGTAACTCTGATGAGAATTGATCGAGATATCTCCATACTTGATGATCATACATTATAGAGTTGTGATCAAGCGTCTTTCTATGATCTGTTGGAGGCTTGTGAGCATTTATAAGCTACAAATCTAGAACCAAGTGTTGGGATGCTCTTCTTGCTGCAGCTGGACATGACAAGAAGCATTTGATGGATCAATTCAATGCTAGTACCCCTAATGAGCAATGAGGGAGCTTATAACTCTGCTGGACTCAAATCAATTTTGGAAACAAGTTTTCAAGTACTAATTTTCACAAGCTCCCTTGCTGCTTGCTTCACGACTAGTACCAATTCAAAAGCATGGTGATCAACAAGGCCAGTAATTATTACTAGAAGGCAGAAATTCATGAGGGCTACCAGCAGCTGCTGTTGTTGCCATCAATAATACTAGGTGAAGCAGAATTAGAAGCTTCAAGCTTGAGCTGCTGCAACATGTTGTCTTTGCACATATGGGGATCATCTTAAGAAGCTTCAATTACTGCAGAAAACCCAAGGTTGCTTCACAATATTTTACCACCAGGATTTGCTGCTGGTGCTGTTGAGCAATTGCTACACTTGTATCTAGCCACGAGCTATTGCAGACGAGTCATACTGCAATCTGTAAAAACCCCATAGCAAAAAGAACACTGCAAGCATACCCAAGTTTTGCAATGTTCAACAAACAATTTGAGGATTTGGACCACAATTTTGGTATCATTATTTGGTGTCTCTTTATTTTGGTTTGATGAGCTAGTTCAAGGAAGTTGTAATATGTCACCCCGTCCAAAAACATTTTTGAACTCCCTTCAATATCTAAATTATGGATGAAAAATGAAATGTGATGAAGGATTTTCATTTAATTTCTTAGAAGAATGAATTTCATTTTTTCAAAGAAAAATGAATGATGATAAATGAAATTAATCCATAATGAATAAAAAATGAATGTTCATGGATGAACTTATGCATGAACAACAAGCTACATAACAATTTATGAACTTTAGTCATTATATATGTTCATGGATTGTTCACCAATGGTATTTTCCAAACAATGTTGTAGCATTTTGTCACAAAAACAAACACAACCCCTCAATTGCATGGTTAGCGTCGAGTTATGATCAACTCTCTTGAAATGTTATGAACATTGCCTTTTATCCATCTTACAAATGTGGCATAAAATAATTAACTACAAGACTAATAACATTTATTAACCAAGAAGGCATACTAAAGAGTTTTAAACAATGCACGTTCAGATGTGCAAACATTAAAACCCTAAGGTGTAACCAATGATTAATCTTATATGTTGCATTAATTGATGCAAAACACCATTTACCTACGGGAAAGTTTTTTCCCTCTTGATGATTTTGCAACAAAAAGGTGCTGCCACTTGTACAAAGGACTTTTTTGAACAAAATGGCCGAAATAGAAGCCATTACAAAATGCATTTTTGAACTAACCTTCTTCATGGGAATAACTCAGTAAGAAAAACTGGAAAAGCCTTAGACTTAATAAAGTTCACAGAAAACCAAAACTTGTATAAGAAGATCAAGAAACTAGCTACAAAGATGCACAATTCTAGTAGGTACCCATTTGGATATCAACTACAAACTAGCTGACCACAGATGAAAAACATGCTATCTATCAGAAAATTCAACCAAGAGCATAAATCTGAACATTTTGCCACCTTCAAACTAGGGAGAAACTCTATAGACCTTTAGATCTCCTCCTTAAGGCATGACAAAGGGGCTGTCCTATGAGACAGCAAAAACCTGAAACCATGGGACTCATGCATACTGTGGAAAAATCCATTAACTAGAATGTTCATTCTAGCTTTCAAATCCATTATTTTTAATGTTTGTATATACAGTTGAGAAATCAAATACTGGAACTAAAGGAGGACACCCACTGATGATACCCAGTGGAAACAGCCTGATGGCCTGAATTTTTGAAGGTCAAAGACATCGCTTCGTCTACATACAAGAGCCTCGCTCTACAACTCATTGAAAACATTCTTGTGATTAGGCTTCTCTATGTCTGAAATTCATTATCAACAACATAGGAACAAGTCATTCCTACCCATGTAACCTACTGGAGAAGTCAAATCTAGTCGACATCTGATTCAAATCAGGTGGAAAAAGAAATTGGCTTCAGACAATGACTTTACACACCCTTCTGCTTGCTTGGGTGGGGTGTATGTACATTTCCTTCAAAGCCTGAAGATCACAAAATCAGGATCTTTATCACCTGCGATGCACCCTAACAAAGTTTTGGGTCAAAGTAGCAACCCCTTGAGTGCAGGCAAAGGCACCTGCAAACATGAGCAAAGCCAGTATAACAAAGGTCGCTCGCCATGCTACTGTTGATAGAGTAATTGCAACCCCAGTGGACAAAGCACCAAGCACCACCCCAATCTGATGAAACACATTGATCCAAGTTGCAAAGCATTAGCAACAATCCACACCAGCACAACAAGCCAGTCCCCACTGCCTTGTTCATAAAGTGCCCAGGAAAAAAAAATTGGAAATCCTCCTAATAATTTAGATAGAACCACATCTTTACCTTTTGAAATTTCTTGAAATGGTTAAGCAATCCTAGGCATGACTTGCAGTGAACCACATGCCGGAAGTAGCGATTTGTTGGGTCCCTGGCAAACATTGCCCCAAATGACCCTTTTGCAGGATATGAAGATGCTGTTGCAGCAACAAGACCTGCTGGCGCAGCCTCAGCAATTGCCAGATTGGGAGATTGTGAAATAGACCTGTGCCCAAAGTAGTAAGGCATACCATGACCAGTAAGGTCAAGCCATTTGCGATATTCAGTAACCCATGTATCAGATGACTTGATGTTGAGATAAAGGTCTTTTGTTGCTACATTTTTGCGCACCAATGTTTCATTCTGAGAAGATAGAAACCCCATGTCTTGTTCAAAAACAGTGTTGTTGTTCATATGGATGAGCCAGGAGGGAAACCATTTCAGTTGCTTCCCGAGATCAGTACCCCCAAATCTCAACACAAGCATTGACTTCCCTTGTCCAGCTGGGCGGCAGAGGAAGAGTGCACTGTAATACTGTGTTTTCCCATCCTTGTCTACAATTTCTTTGTCATTTCGTAAGCAGCAGGGTGCCTCAAACCGAGTTGTATTGGGCAGAGTCAGGCTACCAATTTCTCCCCATTTGCCTGCAAACCCTCGGGAAGTGCGCTCTGTGACCTCAAATACCTGGTGGTTCCACATGTAAATAGTCCACCAAAAAGATTACACAGAGGAGAAGGAAAATCAAAATGACACTTCTCTCTTGGATCCTGTAGTTCACCATAATCACCATTCCTAGATCACAAAGCCATGATCATTATGCCACATTCATATATACAACCAGACATTCTCAGCTTACCAAGGCTTTAGCATTCTCACGCTTTGCAGAGATATCAGTTCGATCATGTGAGATGGGGATATGAGCAGGGTCCATCAGGTTCTCAAGCAAAATTGAGTAGTCATAGGGGAGCTCGTGAATGGATGACGTGTCCTCAAACCCCTCTCTTGCAAAGTGTTCAAACCATGGAAGCTTCTTGGGGTCCCCTGGTGTCTTCTGGGAAAGCCACACCCATATCACTCCCTGTGATTCCCGCACTTCATATTTTCGAGCACATGCAGTCTTTGGTATTTTGGCTCCCGGTGCCAACTGCAAGACAAATCATGCCATATGCACTCTTCAGCTATATCCCCACCAACTAGACAGGCCTTGCAACAACCAAATAAACCCACAAGTGTAGGTTGGTGAGGTGCCTTAAGCCTATAGAGCAGTTGACCAAAGACCTCACAACAAGCATAGGAAAAAACTAATTCCTGAAAAACAACAGAGGATTCATGGAGTTGGTCTATATGGTAGATACTAAAAATTCTCCAGTTCTAAGCCCAAGTTTCAGGGTTTTTTTACATTCCAGGGTGCAGATCAGACCTGTGGGATTTTGACACAAGTACCCGAACCATCAAATTGCCAACCATGATAGAGGCACTCCAGATTTCCGTCCATAATTTGCCCTTCTGATAACTTTGCTAACCTGTCATTCGAACCTCATCAAGAATTTCTATCAACACAAAAATACATATACAAATAGGAGGATTCAGAGAGAAACTCAACAAAGCATGGGAGTAACCAAACAAGAATTCATCAGTTCTAGACCAACCAAAATACTGTGAAAAAGCAAATTGTTCATAACCTGCCAAACATCATTCAGAAAGTATCAGACCATCAACTTCCATCACGAATCGCAGGGATTTGCTACCATTACTCCCCACTTCCTTCATCAGCTCCCACTATTGGCACACATAAGTATATAACAATCAACTATAAACTTAGGGTACACAAACTACAACAAAAATTCTGTGTTTTCAAGCTTCTGTCATATTTGATGAAGCCATGGGAAGACTTGGCCACAATGCTGCATTGCACCCAAGATGCAATTTTCATCAACACAGAAAAATCAGACAACTACAACTATCATTCTTGGAAAAACATTCTTGGGTCGAGAGATTGTGTGAACATTTGGTTGATCAAGACAGAGATTGCCCAGATTATGGGTCAATCAAGACATAGCAATCATCCTGTCTTGTGGTTTGCAGTCTGCGTGGCTGTAGATTTTTGCAGAATTTCTGTAGCAATAAATGAGCAATTGGGGGGGAGAAAAACCCAACCCTAATATTCTACATTACAAACACTGAAGAAAACTTCAAAACAATTTGAGGACAAAAGATTTGCACCTGTGGGGGCACCGGTCTTCAAAGCAATTGATCTTGCCTTGGCCATCATAGAAAAGGACAAGAGATCGGTCAAAGACAGTAAGTCCCAGAGGAGAATTGGTGGGCATTTCAGCTGTCAGATACATAGGGTACCATTCTTCTTCCCAATTGTACTCTACTTTCTCCTCCTTTTCTTTTGCAACATCTTGTATGAGAGCTTCCTCTGTTGCTGCTGTTCCTCGATCAGCGATGACTCGCCTGAATATCTTGCCCCGTCTTGAGGAGTGCCGTGTTTGAGAAGGTGATGATATTGTTGCACAATAACTGGGTGTTTCTGTTTCATCTCCTCTTCTGTGACCTAATCCCTTTCTGATCATCAGATTTGAACCCGAAAGACCTGATATCACCTCCCACTTCCGTCTATGAAGATGAGAAGCTCTATTAGTAGCTGTTTTCACCTCCTTAGCACTTGCTTGAGCGGCTTTTGCTGAAGAAAAACTGATGCAATTGAGCTCCATTCTCGGTTGTAGCATCATCAGACACAAACTACCACTGTAAGAAGCCATAGCAGCTTCTTCTCTCTCACAGCCACTCTCTCAAAACCCAAACTCAGAATTTCACCTCCTCTTCCTAAAAGCTTCAAACCACAACAAGATGAGTGAACAAAGCTCACAACAAAGCCAAATCACTTCTTCTGCTCCTCTTCAAGACAAAACAAAACAGACCTAACAAGCCACATAGCATTGAAAAAAACCAAAGAATCTCCAAAGAAATCGTCGGATGGATGAAGACAAGAAGCAACCACCCACAAACGAAGAAAAAATGAAAGAAACCACACACACACACACTTCCCGAAGCTCAATCAGCTGCAGAAGAAGACGGAAATGTCTGATAAAACACAACCAATTTGGACCAAATTTGCAGGAGAATTAGACATGAAGTTCAGGAATCAGATGATTCTCAATTGCGAACAAGGAACAGTTTGCAAGCCCCAGCTCAGATGCGCAAAACCGCGACCACTCTTGGCCCCGACCAACGCGGTTGCAACACATCGCGGACAGCAGCCTACCGCGGGCGCTGGCGTGAACCGTACGCTCTCCATGACCGTTGGATGCTTCCGAGGTCCGTTATCACAAGCCGTTGGATTTCTACGGGGTCGCCTTTTTACTGCTTTTTGCTTTTGGAGTTACTGTGGGGAAAGTAACCATTCGTTGGCTCTGTTTGAGGCATCATGGAAAGCTTGTTGGATGGATGGATTTGGTCCCACATTTAGATGAATGTTCATCATTCAGCAAGGTTTTTTTTTCAAATTTGTCATGTATAGCCAAATTGGCCATCAATCCACGAAGAAGATTTAGCCAGATTTGGCTTCAATTTGGTGATGTAGCCACATTGGTGATCATCCACTAGAAGATTTGGCCATCATCCACAGGAAGGTTTAGCCAGATTTGGCTAGTGACCAAATGTGAATGAAGCACTTTTAGCAACTTTCTGGAACCTGTTGTAGAAATCTCTGGTGATTTACGGTTTCACTTTTCAAAATCTGGCGAATTAAGGCCTTTCTACCCCACAAAATCCTTCCTAATGTGTCAAAATCATAGACTTTTTCAGGAAAGCCCATTTCCAAGAGGTGGTGACTAATTTTAATCCCTGCCCTGAACAAAGAGGTTCATTTAATCCATGCTGTAAAAACAAGGTTGTTCTTGCAAGCTCCTTTATGGAACACCCTATGCTCAGCTAAATTGCCAATTCCACGTTTCCAAGTTGCCCAACTCCAAATTGTCAAATGTTCACATCCACTCCATCATTTCCCCTGAGTTCCCACTTTGCCAATTTGCCAACTCAACATTGCCATATTGTTGAGCCCTCATTGCCAACTCCACGTTCACCAAGTTACCGACACCATGTGGCCAAGGCCACATTGCCAACTTGACAAGGTCCACTTCATCCTTTGGACTATTGAAATGCACTTCTACAGGCCATTTTACCACTGCCGGTGGACCTGTTCTAAGTATCCAACAACAACAACATATGGGACTTACATATATATTAGACTTTTATACAATTAGTTGACTCAACCATGCTTTTCTTTGCTCAACAAGGATGAAGACAAATGGTAACACAACAATGAAACTTAAGAACTACGGAAAAGAAAGGAGGATAGGGGAACATGAAAGAGATATAATCAACACAACTAGCAAACTATTAAAATGAACATGCAACATTGAAGACAAAGCTCAAACTTTTTTGATTGGAGTAAAACACCTTTTGTAACAAGGATTTTGAAGACTTCAAAGGCTGACAAGGCAAGCAAAATATTTTATTTATTAAGAAATCAATAGTAAATTTTTTAAAACAACCATTTCTTCTTTAGAGAAATGACTGATCTCACATTTGATAGATGAAACCCTTTTTTGGAACAAAATAAAGCTTGAAGAAATTTGTAAAATGATGGCTTCAAACAACACATGTGCCCCATGTAGAAATGCCTTTTCCAATGTTATTTCCATGTCCTTTTGTTGTCTACAAACATAGACATAATCAGTTTCGCCTTTCCAAAGGCTACCAATTTCACATTAACAACTTGAGTGTCTTGCAAATTTGAAGCTCCAAATAAAGCTTGAAGAAATTTCTAAAATAGAGCAACGCTGTATGAATGGGTATGGATACAATTGTGCTGAAAAAACCTCCATACTTATGATTCCAATCAACTTAAACAAAATTGAGAGGTGACCTAATGATAATCTTAGAGAGATATTGGATCTGATAACATGAAAGTGAAGGGGGAGAAAAACAGGAAATCTAATCCTTACAAAAGCAGAAAAAAACTGAGAAGAACGACACATATAGTAACCTTCAACAAGACTAAGCCCTAACGTGAACTAGATCAACAAAACCTCTTAGGCGAAGAGATGACCAATGAAACCAAAGAGAAAGAAGAACACACCAAAAGATATTAAAAAAGAAGATGATCTAGGGACTTGGGCCTGCCATTCTTTCTAATAGAATTTTATGTTCATTTATTCCCAACAGATGCTCGACGCTGTCGCATAATTATTTGCAGAGAATGTGGGATCTCCTCAACTGAAGCATTGAAGGACATTCAGTTACTTCAAGGTTTTGGCACCTACCAACAGCATCAATGAATTGATGGTGATGCTTTCAATCATAGAAAGCAGCATCGCCATCAACTCATAGATGCTGTTGGTCAAAGCAGATTATGATTCAAAGAGATTGACCCACCCACCATGTTGTCATTGATAAAAATGCTTGAAACTTTGTCAATTGATCCTCTTTCAGGTTACAGATAAGCTCATCAGAAGTTACAAAACTCCATGATGGTGTTTCAACTTCTGATGATCTTATTACAAACCTGAAAGAACCAGAGTACTTAACCTAACATACTGCCTTGCTTTTTATCAACTGTAGTGTAATGACCTTGATTGCCCAGTATGAAGCTGTTAAGGCTATTGCCATCATGGTTATGCTCATAACTTCACTGGATACTGTCATGGCACAACCCCACCTCTTCCTATCCAGACACATAGGTTTTTTTACAGAGAAGCTCTAATGCACAAACTCTTCACCCCTCCTGTCCAGACACATGTTTTACAGAGAGAAGCTTAGTTTCAGAGTTAAAAGCTGGTACCAAGTTTCAGATGAGAGGTGCAGCAGTGTCAGACAACTACCTCAAAGAAGTGGGCAGGTCAAAGGATGTCAATCATCCATCCAGTTGAGCTTTGACTGATCCACCCACCCACCCACCATGTTGTTCTTGTAAAGAGAACTCTTGCTTCTCCAATTGTTGTACTTTCAGGTTGGAGATGAGCTCAACAGAAGTTATAAACTCCATGCTTGTGTTTAAACTTCCGATGAGCTTATCACCAACCTAAAAGAACAGGAATGCTTCACATAACATTACACCTTTCCTTTTGTTAAGTGTGATGTTGCGACCTTGATTACCTGGAATGAACCAGTTAAGGCCATGACTGCCAGTCATGGTTATGCTCGTATCTTTTAATGGGTGGTGGCATCAAGGCACAATCTTCACCCTTCCCTACCCACACATGTATTTTCACATGGAAGCTTGATGAGGTTGCAGAGAAATCTCCACAACAACAATTACAGGTAACACAACAATGAGTGCAGTCATAACCTCATGAGAGTCGCTCACAAAGTGACAGACCATCACCTTCATCACGAACGGCAGTGACAAGCTGCCATGACTACCCACTGAGTTCATCAGTTCCCAACAGTGGGGTGTAGATAAGCATATAATAATCTTCCCAAAAACTTGGGCAAACCATTATACACAATCTGCATATTTTCACATAGAAGCTTAAGTATTGCAAACTCCACCCCTCCTATCTCTACACACGTTGTGCTAAGAGAAGCTTAGTATCAGAGTTACAAGACATACCAAGTTGGTGCAGTCATGTGAGACAACATACCTAGAAGAAGTGGCCAATTCAACAGATGTCAATTGTCTCATCCAGTTGAGCTTTGATTGATCCACCCACCCACCATGTTGTTGTTGACAAAGAACTCTTGCTTCTCCAATTGTTCCACTTTTAGGTTGGAGATGAGCTCACTAGAAGTTATCCATGACTGGCAGCATCACTGTGGAGCTACAAGACATACCAAGTTGCTATCATGGTTATGATCATATCCTTGACTGGCAGCATCACTGTGGAGCTACGAGATATACCAAGTTGCTGTCATGGTTATGCTCATATCCTTGACCGGCAGCATCACTGTAAAGTTGCAAGACATGTACCAAGTTTAGGGTTAGAGGTTCAACCCACGTGAGACACATACAAGAAGAAGCAGCACAGCTCAATGACTGTCAATCCTCTTCTTGAGTTGAGCGTCAACTGATCCACGCCAACCATATTGTCCATGAGAAAGAACTCTCTTTGCTTCTCCAATTGATACTCTTTCAGGTTAGAGATAAGGTCATCAGAAGTCCATAACCTTCATGGATATGCTTGACTTCTGGCCATGGCTGTCATGGTCATGCTCACATCCTTCACATCCGGTTGCATAATCACTGCATACAACTCCACCAAACACAATGTTTTTCACAGAGAGAACTCTCAGTCCACAAACACTCCACCCCTGTTCTCTCCAGAAACAAGGATTCTCACAGATCAAGCTTCTGTGCACAAACTGCAGAAGCACCCCTTGCTATTCCAGACACAAAGACACACCAAGATTAAGAGATTTAGAGGTGCAGCGGTGCAAGACAGATAGGAAGAAAGAAAAGGGTCGTTCGATGGCTCTCAGTCCTCCTTCTCCCAGTTAGTTACTCCAGGTATTCCTCTGCAATTCTGATCTTGCAACAACAGAGAGCAGTGCAACAGATTTGGAAAATAGTATCATAGCAAGCTCTATTCTCTGCAGATCTCAGCAAAAGTGAAGACAAATGGCAAGCTTGTTCACTGCATCTGGGATATGTAAGGGTCTCTTTCCATTAGGTTGTTGTGATCACAACTACACAGAGTGTACCGCAAGCTATGAGAAAGTTCTCTCCATACGGAGAAAGAGAGAAAGCTAAGAAGAAAATGGATGAAAGCAGAACACCAATTTTCGTCCCTCGGCGACCCAAAAAACAGCTGCGACCTGTTCAAAAGATTTTTTTGGAAAAAGGGCCCTAATTCGCCATATTTCCAGGAAAACGAAGTTGAACTCGCCATATTTATACCGTAGGTTCTTGTATGGCGCCAGTAGATTTCGGGGTTTGGAAAACTGTCTACTTTTCTCGCTGACCTCTAGCCAAATTTAGCTAAGCCATCTTTTGGATGATCGCCAGTCCACCTACCTCACAAATTTTGGGAAAAAAAACCCTGTATCTTTACCCGTGTTTTTCTTAGGGATTTTTGTTGTTTGTAGCCAAAGTGGTGAATATGGTCCATAAGAAGATGTAGAAAAAAGTGGTAATCATCATTAGGAAGGTTTAGCCAAAATATGGCTATAAACCAGATTTGAAGTACACCTCTTTAATTAACCTTCTATATTTTTGGCTACAAAGTTTAAACCTAAATATAAACATCTGGTGATTTTTACTAATTCTTTTCCTCACTTCTGGCGATTAAAAACCTCCAAAATCAGTTCAGTTTTGAACGAAGTTTTAATTTTGAATTTCGCCAATAAAAAAAGGCTGCTCCATCCTCTCTGACAAACATTATTGAGTGCTTGCACCAAAAAGAAGCTTTGGAGTCCCATCTCTCTGCAAAAGGAGCTGCTGACAAAGTTACCAAAATCCCAAATTTTTTGTGCTTTGAACAAATCCAGACGCAACAGATGCGCATGTGATGATCCAATTTGCTGGAGTCGATTCTTGAGTCATCCAAATCCACTGTACAAGACACTTTGTGCAGTAAAATCATGTGAATTCCAAGGAAATAACAAGCATTGTGCGGGTATTTTATTCTTTCAGTCACTGACTGCTCCGGTTCTTTAAAAATTTCAGAATCAAAGAACTGCCGGTTCTGTCTTTTAGGGAAACAATCAGAATCAGAGAATTGCCAGTTCCAGGTACATCTGAAACATCAAAGAACCGCCGGTTTTCATGAAAGAACCAACCAGTGGTTAGAAAAGGCAACTTCAGAAATTTTCAAAAGTTTTGAGAACCATGGATCCATACAAAAATCAGTTTTTTAAATTTTTTCAACCTCACCAGGTAAGTGAGTATATACCCAGGTTGATAACCGGAAAGTATATGTAGCAGATTCTAATAACTAGACGAAATTGGAAATAACTTGCAACTCACAATCACTCTAGGCCCCGGTGTTGTGCTGATAAACCCTCAAGCATTCCTTACCCTAGGGTTTATGGAGTTTCTAAACCGCGATCTACTCTTGAGCACAACCATAATGCTTTGATTAATCCACCCCCATGTGAAGCCGCTCAAAGTTTGAACCAAACTTTTTTTGGGGGGAGTGAAAATTCACACAAATGTGATAGAGAGAATTTCTTTGTCACAAAATATCTTTTCATGAAGAAGTTTTTTCCCCTAATACCACCTTGTGGGCTATGTTGTCATATAAAATTGGGCACATGTTGTCAACTACCTAAGTTAACCTATTTAGAATAAAAGGAGTGAATCATTCCCACATTCCTTATGACAAAAACTAGCCAATGAACCTTGTGACTAAATCAACAATTCTAATGATGAAACCCTAGCAAACCTCATAGAAAGAAAACATTCAAGCAAGGGAGAGAAAAGAAACAAATTGCAAGTACCAAAGTCTAGGCAAGCAAATAGCCCAAAAGAGGTGTGGCACATGGAGGCAAGGGAACCATAAATATTGAAACTTCCACCAATCGCATGAAGCATATCAACTAAAGAAAGGTGACGAAAACCCAATAAACCTTCAAGTTTAAAAGAACCCTCCCTTGATATAACAACTCGCTTCAAGATGGAGGCAACATGTGCCATCAACATTCTCTATTTATAAAGGAACGCAAGACTAATAAAGAAGGGCTTTTGGTGCCCTTTGTTATTCACGCCATGATAGCACATCGATGAAGAAAGTTGTCAACCTACTATTGAAAACATCCGGCAAAGGCCAAAGGTAGGATTCTTATTTTTAAGGCTCCTTGTGTTGGCAATCCCATTTCTTATTTTTTGATCCTCCCATCATTAAGATGAAGTTTAGACTAGCCTTGTATTTTTTAATGCACAAGGGCATCATTTCATTATTGCCAACATTCAAGCCTCAAAGGATGGAAATTAAGTTTAAGTGTAATATGGCATAAAAAGCAATTCCACCTTTGCTTAGTACTTCATGCAAATTAAAATCAATTGGAAAAAATCAAAAAATGTAGGTTTGGCTCAGGAAAATGGTTTGGCTTAGCCTTTATATACATTTTGTTGAGCTTGGCAACATGCACAACAAAATTTAACACATGACAATGAAGCTAAAAATGTAATAAATATGATATGATTATTGTTCCCTATTTTTTATTGGCCAATCATAATTATTGGTCCAGGTGTTTTGTAGTCTCTCACCTTTTTGCAATCCTAGTTTTAGTTTTATAAATGGGGTTTGAAAAAAAAAACCTCAACTTGCATGTGAAAAATATTTTTTCAAGGTTTCATAGGGACCATGGCTAAAGATTCTCTTAAATAACATCCCTCTAACAATCTCCACCCACATGTACTACCTTTTTCATTTTCCAAACATGACTTGTGACTTGTATTTACAAATAGAAATTAAAGGTACGACAAAAATGCCACTACCCTAAACACTTACATGAAATGGATTTGTGAGAAAAACAATGACAAAGGTGTTTTGCAATTATGAAAAAAGATTTTAATAAACAACACACAAAGTTTTGTTTGATCACCCATTATTGCATTGCACATAATAGCCATGGCAATTGCCATCATTCGACCAATAACCGAGGCACCCTTCCATAGCACCCATGGGATTGTTTTTAAGAAAATCACATGGGAGATGAAATGAAAAGTGATGAAATGAAAGGTAGTGAAGTGAAAATGGTTTTCATTGCCATGGATATGTGGAATACGAATAGGTATGAGATGGAAACTATATATTTTTATTACATAATTATATAAAATCTATGTTTTAATTTACACAAATATCTATTCACATACCTATTTTTTATGTATAACTATTATGTCACAAGTATTTTCCTACCATGGATTCTACACATTCACAAATTATGCCAAAACCTTTTAAGTTTAAACTTTCAATTCCCTTCACAACCATATTCTATCAAACTTTTCACTTTTAAAACAAGTTATTCTCTTCAAATGAAAGTGTCTTCAAAGATCCCAAACATTCATTTTTATACCAAACAAAAAATAATAAATATATATATTTTTTTTAAATCTTACACATCACATGGCTCACCATGTAATTCAACATGCACATTAATTTGTAACATGATTTTTTTAATGAATCACCATTATTGAGTCATGCACATTAATTTGAATAATATTTTTTTATGTGAGTCCCAATTCTTGAATCATGCCCATTAATTTATGCAAAAAAAATTCTAATGAATCATTATCCTTGAATCATGCACATTGATGTGTACAAAAATTTTCTAAATGAATGATTTTGTTTGAAGACCATGCATATTAATTAAAACCATGACTAATTAGTGATGATTCACCAAACCATTATTAAGTTATAAAACCCCACCACTTAATAAATTACCAAAGTTGACCCCTAGGAAACTACATAAATAACAAGATATTAACATCAAATTATAAATGCATCCTAAAGGTTTAAAAAAACAGGTCTGATGGGTGTTGTGGAAATGTGTTTTGGCTATTGTGATTAGTTTATTTAAAGGTAATCATCAACACTATGTTCACATAATTATACAAATGTTAAGCTTTCACCTAAATTGTTACATTGCATTTGTCAATCATCATCGTCTTTCATAGCATTAACTACAATGATGGCCAATAATTCCTAATTGGATGAAATTTGTTCAATTTAGGAATGTCATTTTTGTTTGTTTTTAATTAGGAAAGGTCCATGGATTCATAACATTATGTCTTTTAACTTGATATTTATCTATGAATCAAGGTAATTTGTTTTGTTTTGTTTGTCACACTGAAATCTCCCAAACCATGGCACTTCATCTCCCAAATCACAACATTTCATGACACACTATTGGTATCTTTGGAAAACTCTCAATGAGGAGGGGTGCACCAACTTGGTTTAAGACTATTTTAAGCTACAATGTGGAAGCTATTGATTACTAAACCATTTTTTCAATGAAAAAATAAATAAAATCAAAATTGAAAATTGCATTGGAATCTAGGGGTGTTCTTGCTATTTTTAAAAAACCCTTTGGGAATAAAATTTTAAAAAGAATATTTCATACTTTTCAGATATAAGGTGTGAAAAATATTGATTTTTGGGTGGATTTTGTTACTGAAAAATTCCCAAAAATGCAAAAAATTTAAAACAATCAGTTGAACTTTCAATGTGTTCACACTTGGGCCAATAGCACAAGCTACACTTATACTAATTTATATAATAATTTAAAATCGTTAAGTTATTTTACTAATAATTTTTTTACTATTTTAATTACCTTACCCAATTAGTAAATATTCCAAATTATTCTACCCAACTGATACATATTTGAGATTCACCCTTATTAGAAAAAATAATTATTTTGAAGTGGGTAAAAATAAAGTATATGTCAAAATCATTATATAAATGATAACATATAGACATTTTCATTTTTTATGCATGTGATTATGATGGATTTGTTCAAATTATGGTGATTGCCTATGAAATATGTTTGGTTATAACATTTTGTTTGTGTTCATTACATTAATTAGCTTGAATGAATATTTACCATATGCTCTTGAAATCATTTTAGATTTTACTAACATTTGCTATCATAAGAATGTTTTGATTGTACTTTAGGCCTAATGATTGGTTTTCATTCCATTTCAAATTTTTTTTCAAAAAATGTTTGAAATTTCACATCTTCATGTTTGCAATGATAATTGCACAAGTAAATTGTCCCTTTCCAATTCAAAATATGTTATATTTGTGTGAATCATTTTATCTACCCTATGTTTAACCACTTATACCTGCACAATATGTGTAAGGTACATGATGAAATATTTATCCTTACTATTACCTTGTGAATAAGGTTATATTTTGTCATTTATTTTTATTGTTACCTAGATTGAAAAAATTGCACAACTTACATACTCTCACCATTGCTGATTCCAAAAAATTTTAAAGCCTACATTATTTTACTCACTTAATCTATTTTTCAAAAATATATATTTACCCTGACGTGGTTGATATACCATAATACCTTTACCATTTCGGCGATAATCTAAAACAAATTAATAAGATCCAATTTTTCAAAAATTTACTAACTACCCTGTTGAAAGTTCTAGAAACCTTAATTTTGACATCCAAAATTTATGGATTGTTGCTTTGCATTCATTGTCCATTACAAAGGTTCCAAAGATCCTAATTTTGAAGTGCTAAAATTATGGATCATCACTTTGTGTCTATTAGCACCTCATGATCTACACTTCACATGATCATAGTGCATTGTTTGGGGTTTGGACACTCACTATGTCTCAAAAAGCACTTAGTCTACAAACAACAATGAAGGCAAAAAAGGTGTGGTCTTCTTCTTTTCTTAATAATGTTTTGGTTTTTTAGTGTTTTTTCTCTTATGATGTGTAACAAAAATAAAAGCTCATTCATAATTGTATTTTGACGGTTGTAGGAGTTGGATTTCACTATTGTTTTCCAATTATTACAACTTCTGCCAATACCAATGCTACCATGACTACTGCATCTTTTCATTCACTGATGTTGCGAGAATTGCACATTGGACTTCAATGTCTCCATGAATTAGTGAGAAAGAACATCATGGGATCAATAATTGTTGCCACATTGGTTTCTTTCACATCCTTGACCATTTGTAAACCACCTATCTTTCTTTGCAACTTGTAACGAAATAATTTTTAATGATTTCTGCATGCATTGGGCATGGATGCTCCTCGAGGCAAAAATATGGCAAGAGTGGGAAGCTATCTTAATGCCATGTTTATAGAACAAGGTTTTTGTTTTTCAGCTTTTTGTAGTCGTCATAATGGCGATTTTAATGCAATTTTTTTGGTTTTTTTTAGTGAAATTACACTAAGATCTTTAAAATCTTTTATTTTCTCAAAATTTTCAGGTCAAAATATTATTGCCAAAAATAAAAATCTTGTTATAGAGTGGCAACTACATCCTTAATTGTTCTTAAACCATTAGATCCTCTTGTGCAACTTGCAACAGAGTAGTTTTTAATGATCTCCATGTGCATTAAGCATGGATTATTAAACCTAGTTCTTTTGTTAAGTAGTAAGGCATGACATGTGCATGTTTAGTATTACAACAACATTAATATTAATCTGACATCGGATGTGTTTGTCACCAATAAATATAATATCAATCAATATTTGTGATTGTGGAAGTTTACAATTTGGAAAGAAATGAATGGTGAACAAGGAGAAATATGAACACATTTTGTGATGTTTTATAATACAAAGTTCATATGTGTCATTAGCAACTACAACTTCACAATCAGATTGTAATAGTGAGGTCAAATCACCACTTGATGATTAGGCCATCGATTCTTCTCTCATATTTTTTCTACTTTTCTTTCATGAATGATCTCTCACTCTCAATTCCCTTTCAACATGTTATGTAATGAAATTTTATTAATCTTTTGTTTTTTGCCAAGTAATTCAATTAGGTTCTTCAATTGAAGGGGCCAACATCATGGCCTAGTTTCCAAAAAAATGGATTTGTTAAGTAGGTCCTCTTGCTTGTTTCACTCCTATTCACTTTCCTATCATTCAATCAAACTTTTTTACTATAATGTTCGGAACACTATAAAATGGTAAACATTACATTAAAAAATAAATTGAACACCATTCTATTTTTCCATTAACTTACATTAAAAATGATGATGTAGTTGCAATTGTTGCATATTTTGTCAGTGATGATGTAGTAATAACAATTACACAAGTTGATAATAATGCAAAAGCATTTTTCTTCCATGTAATTGGTATTGACTTTGTAGTAGTAACTTTTTATAGACCAACAAAATAACAATAGTTGCATAAACTTCTTGTTGACCAATAGTAGTAGTTGTGTAAGTTGGCAACAATAAAACAATGTTCTTCATAACTTTAGCAATAGGATTTTCTTTTTTCCTAGCTTGTGCACGCATCCTTTGTCATGTTCTTGATGGCTCTGCACATGTGGTTGGTGGTGTAGGCTGGAGGTAGTTCTCAATAATTGTTGACATTAGTATTATTAGATCAATGTCAATATCAATTTCTTCAATAACTTCCACATTTGTTGGTTCCTTGAAGAGGGGTGTTACAACATTAGCTTCCATTGTTGCAAGCTAGAATGCAAGTAAAAAAAATTTAGTGATACTTATCTGGTCCCATCCCTTGATAATTGTTTCTTTCATGGCTTTGACCTCTATCTATATTAAATGTAACTAGTTACAAATCCTAGGCTTTAGGTTGCTCATCTTGAAGTCTACCTTTAGTTCTTGCCCATCAACTATTTGGTCTTTGATGGTTTAAGAAGTCCATGAGTTAAAATGAGCCTTGAATGCAAGCTTCAATGGTTTTTGTAAGATCACATCAACTAGTTGAAATTTGTTTGTGCAATTAATAGGAACAAAAATCAACAAGATGTTTGTATTTTTCTTTTATCCAATTGCGAAACTTTTCACTAATATGAATGTTCCAACAATCTATAATCCATACCATCTTTTGTTCCTTCTCTAACCGCAAAAATTAGATTTAGGATTATAAGTAAGGAAGGATGATTTTTTTCACAAATTGTTTAGTTGTTTCTAATGATGACCAATGATTTTCAATAAAAATAAGATCCCAACCATTATTGATGCAACTTGTTTTACCATTGCTATTTGGTGGTAGTGTCTTAAGGGTAGAACTTGTAAACACTATCTGTGGTGGAAATAAGTTTTTAACAATGTTAGATGAAATGAACATCGTCATTTGCCTCTCATCCTCCAAATTTAGCACTTGCACATGTTTGGTTCCTTTTGGCTCCCAAGTTTTTTCACCATTGTTAGGAACTAAATGGATTTCAGTTTTATCATTGTTCACAACAAGTGTAGGTGGAATGGGATATGTTTTTATTAGATAATAAACTCTTTAAACCATGGTTAGGCCATGAGTAAGCCAATTTGGTGGGAGTTTGCTTGCAATAGTGGTTACCACTCAATAAGTCCAACACATGTATTGTTTCATGAATTTTCTTGATCATTCTCTTGTGACATTGAACCCCCCACGTCTAGGGCTAATGAGTTAAAGAACAAAAGATTATATGATACCTTTGAAAATGGGTTGCACAATCCCTATTGATAATGGCTAACTAACTTTCCTCATCTTTTGTAGGACATGAATTATTTCATCACAATGTTCACAATATTTTTCAAGTTTTAGCAGGTTCCATTTTGGACTTTTCACTATTGTTCCACGTTGATCAACTTCCATGTAATTTTCTTTCATTTCACCTTCTTTTATGAACCATTCCCACATTGTATTCTTGATTAGTTTTGCATAAGGACAAAACATTCTTGGTGATTTGTAAACATTTTGTAAAAATGTTAGAATAATAATATTATTTCCATGCTTCTTCATTGCAACTAATATTTGGGGCCAAAGATGTGGCTAAAACTAGTTTTGATAGGCCCTTCATTTCTTTCTACATTTTGAAGATCACTTGTTTCATTATCCTCTCCCTTGGTCTCATGTTCACTCAAAATCTTCACACTATGTTGGATTTTAAGCTTGCCAACCGAGCATTTCTCTTTTTGCACACTACATGATGTTGCATCCTTGTTATTTTCTCTCATTTGTGCAAGCCCCTTTTCCACAATTTGCGTCCTTTCTTCACTTGAAATTGTTTGAAACAAATTATTAATGCACCTTTGTCCTTCATTCTTAACCATGTATCACAATGCTAAAACTAATGTAAACTCAAAAAACATAAGATTTGCTAAGGAGAAAAGAATGTGAAAAGAAAAAAGAAAGCCTAGAAAATGCAAGAAATGCCAATTGAATTGCAATAACAAAAAGTACCAAGTATGTACCTTAAATGATCACAATTGGTTGTTAGGGTCTAATTTATTTACATAAGTACCTATGTAACTATTGTAGATACTAAAATATGCCAAAATAACAAAATTTTCTTTTTCTTAAATCAAAATTTTAAGAAATTTATGATTGGACAACCAAAATGAAATAAAAAAAATAAAATCACTCTAAGCATTATGAAATGGTAAGGTACTACAGTATGAACATGAATAACCTAGCCCAACATTCATTCATAGGGTCAAAAACGTGAGGAATTTTGCCAAATTAAATAAAAAAACATTGTCTCATACTTTATTCCTCAGTTTTTTAACTCAGCCTACTAAGCTCCCCTAGTTTACATTATATATATTCCCTTAGTTTATGAACCCCGTGCCTAATGCACAAGTGTGTGTGTATTTGACGGTACATCTTATATATTAAAGCAACAGTGGTGTCTGTCTGTCTGGGCAGTGCCTGGAAAATTCTTCAAGTCATAACTTCCCCAGATGTAACTGACTCCACAGAAAAATAAATCAGGGGTAGTTTGATTTTTTGAAGAGCTTCCTCAGATGTAACTTCCCCAGATGTAACTGATTCCAGATCAAAAAGAAATCAGGGGTAGTTTGATTTTTTGAGGCAAAAGATTTGGTAGACCAGAAAAAAAATATTTAGGCCTTGGACAACCCAAAATTATTTTTTTTTGTTTTTTTGTATTGACCAAGATTACCTTTTTTTTTTTCTTTTAACTACTGTCCGTCCCGATTAAGGGGACGGATGAAATGTCCGTTTGGCTTGATGATGGGACGAATTTAGGGGAAGACCAGAAAAAAATAATTTAGGCCTTGGACAACCCATAATCAATTTTTTTTTTTTGTATTGAGCAAGATTACCTTTTTTTTCTTTTAGTTACTGTCCGTCCCAATTAAGGGGATGGATGAAATGTCCGTCCGATTGGATGATCACAAAATAATAATAAAAATAGAAAAAAAATAAAAAAATAAAAAATAAAAAATTAAAAGTTTCTAAAAAAAATTAAAACGCTAACCAAGTTTAAAGAAACCGGGGGACTTCACAGTGGCCGAAGGTCATGGGCACCCACTAGTATTACAAAATTACAACTACAAACTACATTTCCAAAACCTTTCTATATACCACATTGCTAGGTTCTTTTTGGGGGAATTTATTTTCATCGTTTCAACCTGAAATTTATTTTTTCTACACATTCTAACATTTTTTGTGAAAATGAATGGCCCTAATCGCCAAATTTAGAAAAAATAATTTAAATTCGCCAAATACATATAAAGCATAAATATTCTTAAATGTTTTATTCACTGTCATTAATACAGTCTATAGCCTAATTTGGCTAAAGCCTCTTTGTGAGATAACTAATCACAAAAATTGAAAGAAAGCAAACCCTATATAATAGGGATTTTTTTTTTCAAATTCCTTAGGTAGGTGCAATGGCAAGGATCCCTAGCTTTAATTTACATTAAATGGCGACTGTCCTAAGCGGACAGTAAAGTTTTTTCTGCAATCCTGCCTAAATCTAGGCGAGCTACACGGACTCACTGTCTAAATCTAGTTTGAGCATCCGCCACGTCTGTACTCCACTGTTTTCTCCACCCCGTCGGAGTAAACAGACCATGACGGGATGGATGGACTGGACGAATGACGGGATGGACGACCGGACGAATTCAGGGGAAGCTTCATTTCATCCCAACGTCCTTTACAATATACGAGTGTGAACCCCGTGCCTAGTGCACAGGTGTGTGCCACCTAGGATGCCACCTAGGTGCTTCAGTTACCCACTTACCTTGGGGTTACACCCCTCTGTGGAGTCCAGCAAAATCTGGCATGGGGCCTTCTGCTTCACAGAATGGA
>Ga0116227_10002238_pt1 | contig 44091 bp, 35 predicted proteins | sample S1TSphgellanicum_FD_89693 | JGI IMG/M metagenome (GOLD analysis project Ga0116227, IMG submission 89693) | Host-associated microbial communities from peat moss isolated from Minnesota, USA - S1T2_Fb - Sphagnum magellanicum MG | ecosystem: Host-associated > Plants > Peat moss > Unclassified...
AAAAAAAAAAAAAAAAAAGATGAAGTTGTTTGTGGGGGGGGGGGGGTTTGAGGGGAGGGAGGAGGGGGGGGGGGGGGGAGGGACGGGGGGGGGGGGGGGGGGGGGGGGGGGAGGGGAGGGAGAAGGAGAGATGCAGATATGTGGTCAAGTGACGGGAAGTGCTCTGCCGGGTTGTTTTAGTACCACAGCTGAGCTTCTAGCGCCTCGTGCTTACTATCATCATCAGTCTGGACGCGTTGGAGGAGGTTCTTCCGACTTGAAGTGGGGGAGTAGCTTGACATACTGTGGTGGTAGTGTTGCTGGTGGTTGTGTGAAAATTGGTGGGCGTGGTCAAGGTAGTGAGCGCAAACGGATATCATGTGGAGTTTCAGATGGCTTGGAAGCTCAATCGAACCGGCTTATGGAAGATGGAGCTGTGATGGTGCGGGATGATCTCGACATGCTTTTGCAGGTAAAGGGAGACTTAATGGATGTTCTTTTCCTTCCTCCGCTGGGCAATTCGGCTTTCTGTGTGTCTGTGTTTGTTCTCAGTAGGGCTGTGGATGATGGGAGCTCCGTCGTAGAGAGGAGAGAACTGCGTGGCGGGAGGAGAAGGCAGGTAACGTGGCAATTGACTGACTGGTGTGAATTGCAGGTTCTTCCGGAAGATCTGCGAGGGCAGCTGTTGCAGCATCCTCGGAGGGCAGAGCTTCTCGAGGTACACGCTCTCCTGTAGTGCTTTTTAGCATGGGGGGAATCATGGATCTATTGTTAGTAGGGATACCCCTTAGCATTGAACTTTAGGGTTGCAAGATCCGGTGTTGGGAATGAACTTGGGGAAATTGACTCCAGGAAAGGAGAGCACACCTGTGATTATCAAAAAACAACTGGAGGGATGAGTGTGTTTTTGTGAATAGAATCTGTTGCATGCATGATGTGTAAGATGCTGCATATCTGACAGGTTATATTGGACTTGGGCCGGCGTCCTGAAGCTCGCTTCTTAGGTGATGGTGCAGGTGAGTGCCTGCGCAATGAAGAGGTACAGTTTTTTTCTGAACAAGGGTGGTTGCAGAATTCATGCTTTGCTGAACCTCTGTAGTTGGAAATGAGGTCACTTTGTGATTTGAAATGAAGATACACCATGTACTTACACAGGAGGGTAGCTGATTCAGTACACAATGATGCAAGCCTGTTGGGATTATTGATTTCTTGGCTGTGGAGGCTAACCTGGTGGTTTGGACATGGGATGATGATGAACAGATCACTCGTGAGGATTTGCAAGCAGCTCAACTTGCAGTTGGTGAATTTGGAGGTGACAATCGAGCAGGAATAGAAGGCACTCTTCATCGCATATCTGCCATCCGCAGCCGGAAAGGTCAAGTTGTTGGGCTCACTTGTCGAGTGGGGAGAGCAGTGACAGGACACGTTGACATGGTACGGGATGTGCTTAATGCAGGCCAGAGCATCCTCTTTTTGGGGAGGTGAGAAGATTTTCTTCCTTACTAAGCAATTTATAATTGCATGGAATCTAGACATCACAGGTGTTGAGGCAGAGACCATCTGTTGCAATTTCTATGTGCTGCTGTAGTATGTTCTGCTGCATGGATGTTGCTCAATGGAGTTGTTTGAAATAGAGCCACCCTTGTGAAAGAAGTTTTGAGTGTCAAGTATATGGGTTATTTTTTTGCAATTTTTCATTTGTCAGATTCTAATGGGTGGTTATGGATGATCTGTCAGGCCAGGAGTAGGAAAGACAACTGTCATTCGAGAGATTGCCCGTGTTCTTGCAGATGAAGTGCACAAGCGTGTGGTGAGTTGCATTGTAAAATCAGATCCAAGTGTGTTCTGGTGGTCAAGGGACTGTAGTGTGCAGCAGTACGACCCTTTTTAAGTAAAGTGCATTCTTTCTTCCATTGGTAGACCATGTTCAGTCAATGCACTTAGCAGTTCCCCAGGACAGGAAGCAGTTTGCAGAGATCCTAAGACACATGCTGGACAAGGGTGCAGGTGATAGTGGATACAAGCAACGAGATAGGAGGGGATGGCGATGTGCCCCATAGTGCAATAGGTGGGGCACGCCGCATGCAGGTGCCAGATCCATCAATGCAGCACAAAGTGATGGTGGAGGCTGTGGAGAACCACATGCCAGAAGTAGTAATCGTGGATGAAATTGGCAGTGAAGCTGAAGCTCTTGCATGCCGCACAATTGCAGAGCGTGGTGTCATGCTGGTGGGCACTGCCCATGGCCAAATGCTGGAAAATATCATCAAGAACCCCACACTCTGTGACTTGGTGAGATTGTTTTGTCATGAATCCCTTCCAACTAATCCTCCAAGTATAGAGTAAGTTTGTGCAGTCTTTTGTTTATGCCAACCCCAATTGACCATTGACAGTTTAATCTCATGTGCTTTGTTTGATGGTTTTTTAGGTTGGAGGTGTTCAAACAGTAACTCTTGGAGATGAAGAAGCACGAGCAAGAGGAACCCAGAAGAGTGTATTAGAGCGCAAAGCTCCCCCAACTTTCCCGTTGTTGATAGAAATGAGGGAGCGCAGTCATTGGGTTGCCCACCAGGTATTGTTTAGACAATTGATTGCCTTATCCCAGCCTTCAGTGGAACAGTATCATGGTATTCAATATCTCTTCTGGGTTTGCCTAATAGATACTACATAGAACTGGGTTGGAGAGACACTTATTCAGGAATTTGAGATTTGTGGCTGTGCAGACAGATAGAAGTGTGGATGCTCTTCTGCATGGGCGCAGACCTGTGGTTGAGGTATGTATTATGTGGGATTTTGTTCAGTGTGACAATCTTTATTAGCCTCTTCACTGCAGTTGCACACTTCATGCTTGTTGTGATTGGTCATGTCTGCACAGAAGCACAAGAATTCACCAGGGTTGTAGTCTTAAAGAGTTCAGAATTATGTAGCCAGATAGTTCTAGTTCAAAGGGCAAGGGGCGAGTGACTTGGCTCTATTGCGTGTCAACAACCAGGTGGCTCTTGGCCTTTGCTCCTTCAGCTCACATTGTTTTAGTTGAGACTGGTTTTTTAGTGTTAATCTTGTTTCCCTCCTGACCACCTTTTTATGGTGGGTTTTACTGTGTTTAAGGTATGATATTGTCCAGTTCTTGGTCATCATATGCTCTTCAGTGGAATGTCACCATCTCAAGGTCCAAGATGGTTGTTGTGACGAGTACTAAGTGTTCGGACCACTGAGACTAATTGTGGTTGCCAATGGTTCTTCTCTAAGTGGTCACACAAGAAATGGCATTTTGAAAGTATGCCCCTAATCTCCTTTCTTGATCCTTACCAGGTGCGGACAAGAGATGAAATGTTTAGGGTGGTGATTGAGAGGAAGCTATATGACAGCCATGGCAGTAGCAGATTGGATGGCAGTGAGTATGAAAGTGGCAGTGGCAGTTCTGTCCTCTCAAGTCTTGGGGTTGGAGGTTCACAAGTAGAAGATACCCAAGATACTTACAGCTGGTCTTCAAGATTAGGTGAGAGTCTTCTTCAAGTATCTGCTGAAAGTGATTTCTCAGTTTGTATGTATTCCTCTATAGTGTCTTATCATTAGCCCAATTGCGGATCAGTGAAAGTCTGCCTGAGTTTTGAGCTTATGTATGCAGGTTATGTGCCAGATAAAGATGCAATTGCAGATAGGACGATTAATTATGTAGGAAGGCGAGGTCTATGGGAGGACTATGAAGATGATGGGTATGGGTATGGAAGCTCAGGCTCACCAGGAAAGCGTGGCTCAAAGCGAGGTCCTCGTGGTGTGCGACCTCGCCAAAACTAAAGAAGGTGCTAACACCACATTACATTCATTGTCTATAGAGCATCTAGATTGTAGAGATTGCCTTCCATTTCCCAATTGTTGTACAACCACTTTTCTTCAATTGAAGAAATGAATCATTGACATTCAAATTGTGGCATTTCAGTTTTGCTGGGAAGCATGTCTAGGAGCCTCTTTAGGTCAAAGTCTGTGGCGTCATGTTCACTTCGCGAGATTTTAAGATGCTTTCAAAATGCAGAATGTATTCTTGGAACCTGAGTCCCTCACAAGTATGAGTCCTGGCCCATTATAAAGGCCCAACTTTCATAAGGGGGCAAAGACCTCTCTGGTTAGGAAGAAATTTCTTAAAAGTCTTGCAACCCCAACCCTTGCCCACAAGCATGTTCCAAAAGACCCCAGGTTATTTGGACCCTGGTCATGAGAATACTCTGAGAGAATGGCAGGGGTTTAAAAGGTTTGAGATTTGGGAATATTACTCATAACCAGAGGTCATGCACCCCTGGTTACAATGGCTGCTCCCCAAATCTCTTGGACTCTGGGGATGAAATATTCTCATCACCATGGTTTTGAACCAAAGGTTTATAAGAGTATTTTTACATGAGGGTGAGGGTGAAAGCATGGTAAAGTTTTGAAAAACGTTAGGTAAAAAAGTTAGTCAAAAAACGGTTTAGTTTTTGACACAAATAAAAGAAAGTAAATTCAAAATAATTTAAAATAGAATAATAAGATCATGATATGTTTCTTTGAGTTTATAGTGATGATTACAAAATATGAAATTTTTTTATACAATAAAAGTAGATAAGAAATATGTTTGAAAATGATTCATTGAATTGAGTTTAAATATATTTTTTCATTAAAAGTTTGATGTATTTTAATATAATATTTAAATGTTGAGAACTTACAAATATATTTTCACAATACATCATGTTAAAAATGAAAAAAATTTAATAAATTATTTGATTTTCACCTACTTGTACAAGTTTAGATTATTAAAAAATAGTAAAATATATATAGTTTTAAAAAATATGTTTGAATATGTGATTAACTAAAATCATTGTGATAAAATAATTTCATGTTGATCATTGAATTAAAAAGAATTTTAGTTTCAATATATCAAAATTTGTTTATGGTTATTTGTTTTTTTTGTGGCAAGGAGCAAAAATGATCTATTTTACCTTGTTGGCAACCCACTGCCTCTTTGTTACCAGAATACCATTTCAAGTTTGAAACATATATATGTGTGTGCGTGTGTGAAAGAAATTAAAATTAGATCTCCTTGAAATGTTGAAAATCAATGAAATTATTTATGCCCATAAAGTTGAAAATTTGGGAACTTGAAGCAATTGTCTAAGTCGCATTTAGGCTCTATCAATTTCTTTGTTTTCATTAAGAATTTAATAGGTAGATGATTTACCAATCACTTACCTATGTTTAGTAGGAACTCCAATGTGTATTATAACTCACTTAATTGTTTGAGACATTGCTGAGATCTTTTCATGTACATTATGCAATTATTGATGGGTGCATTCATAGTTGGGGCATCACAACAAGAACCATAACATTCATTTGTCATGTGTTTTAAAGTGTGTCATGTGTCTTAAAGTAAGGACTTAACAAAATGAATGTTTTGAAATGTTAAATAATGAAAGAGGGATATGTATGTTTAGGCTTTCAACCAATAAATGTTATAATGAATGATTTAAATCAATTGAATAAATTTTGCATGTTCTGTTCAAGTATAAACCAAAAACAAATGTAAGACTATTAAAACATTTCAAAATGGCATACTTTCATTGAGGTGCCAAATTTCTATTGAAAACATTAAATAATGGTTTTTTTTTTGCACCCATGTCTTTTATATTTCTTTCCAATGGAGATTTGTAATAAAAAAAACTAATTTGATTATCCTTATTAACACATCTATTTTATGAAAAAATCCAAAATTATAGCATTAATTCCAAAAAAATTGATGATTTATCATACTAAAAATTTGTGCTATCATATAAAACATACTTTATTTTATTTGTGATTGAAAATGGAGCAATTTAAACAAATATTGGTAGTCCTATTGAATTCTTTTTGATAAAACTACGCAATGAGACAATTCTTAAATCATCTTTCAGAACATTCAAAGACATGTTTTAATTATTTAAATCATAAAAAATCATCACCATTTCAATCAAGATGTATGTGAATATCTAATCGAAAAAATATATACCAAAAAAATTATTTCATAAATGCAATGGTTATTCAAAATAGTGTTTTGATAATGATTTTGGGCAAAATAATCCTTATTACATGTGTAATTTTAATTGTTCTCAAACATGGCCTTTGGGGACATTGTTTCAACTGACTGGCAAGACAATGTTTATGAGGTGCAAATTTAATTTGTTGTTTGTTTGAAAGTGAGGTAGTTGATTAACAACCAAGTCTATGAATAGGCTTTTAACTTGGGACATTCCATGTTTTCTAATTTAAATGAATCAAGTTTCATTGAAATGAATTTTTTGAATTTAAGACCTTCACACCCACACACAAAGATTACTTAAAAAATTTTAAATGTTAAAAAAAAAACTTGGAAGCCTTATTTGTTATTGATTTACCTTCTTTCATATGTTCATATCTACTTGGGAATGCATGGAAAATTTTCTATTTTACTTTATTTTAATTTGCAACAAAAGGAATAGCCATGATGTGAATAGTTCATTTATTTCACCTAAAATGAAAAGATTATAGGAAAGGATTATAATTGATACAAAGTCAACTAATTTATTTAATGTTCAAAAAAATGTCACCAAGTTTTGCATTTCAAAAAGTTGCCCTGGAAGAAACCAAGCATTGATAGTTCTTTAAAAACTTAAAATGTTTAAAAATGCATTTTGACCTTGTTTATTATTCATTTACCTTGTTTCAAATGGTCACACCTCCTTGGGAAATGCATGGAATTTTTCCTATTTTAACTATTGTTTATTTTAATTTGTGGAAGGGGGAAGAGCCACAATGTGAACAAGGATTTGATTCCACAAAAACTAAGAAGGTTTGGGAAAGAATTATAATTAGTACAAAGTCATCTAATTTATTTAATATTAAAAAAAAATTCACCATGTTTTATATATAAAAAAAATTGCCCTAAAATAACCATGGTTATGAAAAACCATTGCCTTGTTGAAAACCTTGTGCCATTGTGTTGGCTCCTTTCTAATTCCTTTCCTTCTAGTTTTCTTTAAGGGCTCTTAATTGAACTTTATATATATAATACATTGCAATATAATTTTGAAATTTTAGTGAATGACAAATAAAATTGCACTTGAAATAAGATGGATGTTAAAATATTGTCAAATAGTGTACCCCAACCATGAATGTACCTTGATTACCATTGCCAAATTATTTTATTTAATCATAATATCAAGTCAAAAATTCCATAAATTTTCATTTTTATTACCAAACTTGAATTCAAAAATAAAATAATTATTTAGCCTTTGAGTGCTAAACCAAATACTATGGTATTCAATATCTTCAATTTATTTTTTTCAAACCATATCATCTTGCTTAGTGGTTAAACATTAAATGCAACAAGTTAAATACATCTTAATTTTCAATTTTAAAAGATACACATTTGTGTATGCCTATTGCTATCTAAAGGGAAAATATTTTTCAATTTTTCAAAATGTAAGGTAAAGATGCCCCCAACCAAACATCAATTGGTAATCAAACATTAGTTTAATGGAAATTAATGTTGGTGAATGGTAGCATGTGTTTGGATCAATGTTCAAAAAAGGTTATATAATTGAATGTTTGGTCTGGAAAAAATGTGTTTGATTCTTTTAAGGTATTCAAATGGATTATTATTTTTATGTATGGTTATGGGGGTGCGAAAAAAAAATAAATTAAAAAAAAAGTTGTCATATTTAAATATGTTTGGTGATGGGAAATGATTAACATATTTTCATGCATATGGTTAAAAATAAATAAGGTGAAAATATTTTAAGGTTATATTTTTATTTATAAATTTGAAAAACTAAAAGATAAACAACAATTGTACATCCCAAAATACAAAAGGAATAATTAACATGTTGTATAGTACCTTTTGGATTTCAAAAAGTATTGTAAGAAACTTCGACAAAGAAAGGTTCCCCAAAAGAAAACTTAAAGAAACCTAACAAGGCTTTATATAATGAAAAAATATTAGCATTTAACCAACGTTGAAATAGAAAAGCATGACAAGCAAAGCAAGGAATAGAAAAAAATTATGGCCACTTCATAATGATAATCACATCCTTGTCTTTATTGCATAATAGGCTTTCAAATTGTGTTTTTAATTATTATTGATCATGATCATTCTAGTTATGTTTTCAGCATAACATTGTGCACAAGTGTTAGTTGGAATAGTTGAAGCAAAAATCCTGAATCATCATTTCGATTGTGGGTGAAAGCATGATTGGGGGAGGCGAAGTACTATCCCAAATAATAATTTTTCATATTATCATTAACAAAGTACTCGACACCACAAGGATATAAAAATATAATGCAAATTAAATGATAAAATCATAATTGTTATGAACTTACTTTTTTTATTTCTAAAAATATTTTGAATTTGAATACAATCCCATTGTACTTTGATTGTCTTTTTTTTTTATCAACGAATGTCCCATAATATAAACTTATCACATCACATGGAATTAGTACTATAAAAATTTAAAGTTTTTAAAAAATTAATATTTTCCACTAACCAAGACATCTTAATGTATGAAAAGACCTAAAAAGAAAGCGTATGAAACATCATATTAATTTGGGATAATGTGGCAAAAATCAACCAACCATTCTACCTTGCTTGATCTTAATATCAAATATTAATATGTTCGAAAATTCACACATATGAATGAAGGACACATGGCCCATTGGATCAAGGCTGATCCATTGCATTGAGGATGACGATTCATATTTCATATCCAATGGAGATTTATCTTTGACAATATAACTAGTTTGTGAAAAATACGTTGAATTTTTTTGAAAATTGCACAATTGACAAACCTTGGGAAAATATATCAATATCCTTTGGACATGGGACAACAAGTGAACATGAAATCTATGCAAGGTGCCCAAGTTTTGTAAAGGAAATTGAATAATGTATCAACCCCAAAAAATTGGATTGACTTCTTGGGAAAATGCATATAGGGAAATTGCACATTGGATGAAGATCCCATAAATTTGACATGGCTTCCTTCAAAAAAATGGGAAATTTGAGGAAAATGGGGAGGTTGGTTTTTAAAGCACAAGGGCCACATTGCATGAACTTATTGGGGAAATGGAATAATGGATGAATATGAAGAAATATGAATAGGCTAACTCTTCCCCCCCACTTCCCCTAAACCAATTTTCTTTAGGGGGGAAAGGAGTGGACCCGGGGGGGGGGAGTTGGATAGTTAATTAGCGGATGAAAATGTAGCCGATCAAAGAAGATGAAACATGTTGACCAACTTCTCTGTTTTCAATTTTCCCAATTCCATTCATAGCAAACTTCCCCAACTAAATCCATTTTCATGAATTGTTGAATTTTCCCATGGCCAAAAGCAATTGGCACTACCTGACATTCTAAGAAAAATGACTACTGAAAAACTGAACAAAATAAGTAATGATATTTTCATCAAATTTGTATTTTAATACTTACACGCAAAGGGATTAGTCCTAAAGTAATGCACCAATGTATTCCATTGAAACCAACAAATTTCAAGAGATTAGAAAAAGGAAAAGTACTAGTTACATTCAATGTTTGAAAAAAATGTTCATGTTGGGTACCTTCTCATGTACCAACAATGACCTTGGCAATAAATTAAAAATCTGAAAATGTTTAGTGTTCATCATTTAAACCCATGTTGAATGGTTACTTGAATTTATTGACTATAATTCACCAATTATGTTGTTTGCAATATTTCCATAATCAAACAACTGTTGGTCTCAATTTTTAGAAGAAAAAACAAATTAGAATCAAAGAACCACCAATATTGGTTATTTGATTTAAAAAAAAATAATTGGTGGTTTTCATGAGAAAACTAGTATAGACTTGCACGTATTTATTATAAACTATTAGTTTCATATAGGATTTGGTTTGTGATTGGACCCAATTTAGTGCGAATATAGTTTTAAGTATTTTGTGTGTTTGGGAAAGAGGGTTTATCGTAAGGTGTGACACTTTGGAGTCTCATCTTGCATAGCTACCAAAGCATAAAAAAATTGATTCAAGATTCAAAAACATGTATTGAAAGGAAATGATCATATTCAAATATTGAAACATACTTTGCATAGCTCTTGGCATCCCAATGGCCAAAGAGCTGCATTCCATACTCCATAAGCACTTAGTATCCACCAATCTTGTTAAATAGCAATGGCCTCAATTCTAATTTTATTAGTTATTTTTCTTCTTTGGAATTTGGAAAGATGTTCAACCAACCTCTTATTCAATAGACAACGAAATCAGATTTTGACAATAAATTCCAATAGATAGCAAAAAAGATAGAAGGATCCTTATTTTTTGAAACTTTCATATCTGGTTTATAGCCAAATTTGACCTTTTTGTGACTTTGACTATATATCACAAAAATTGAACAAAAAATATTATATACAGCCAGGAGTCGGGATTTCATGTAAACCTGCCAAACTTTATATCTAGAAACACACAAGATCAAGTGGGCTGAGATTTGAAATGGTTGAAACTTTGATTTTCTCACAAGCTCTTTGTATGGCACTAATCTTTCTTATGACATTGTCTTGCAGTACTTTAACGTGTGTACGTGAGCAACACAAGTTCTTTATTGAACTAAAGTCTACTCTATACCCCCAAAAAGTGAGACATTTTCATTTTGATTACGATATCATTGCGCATTTGTTGGTGACCTCTGCATGCAAGCATTATGAACCTTCACGTTAAGAATTACAAGTGTAAGAAAAAGCAGCAATTCCATTCCCTTTAGCGTAAAGCCTTGGCACAAGGGAGTTTGGGTATTTGAATGATTGGAGACTGAATAAAAAGCCAGAACTCCCGTGGTCAAGGGCTATACCAGGTGTAAAATACTGATTATTGTAGGACTCTCCTTTAACCCTAAAAAAGGAAAACAAAGGGGGCCTGTTCTACTCATCACATTTTGTTTTCCAATTTTGTGATGTAGCTGCCCTAGCAATCATCCACAAGAGCAATTAGCCAAATTTGACTACAAGATATAAAGGAAAGTGGAAAGACTTCAGAATCTTGCTATCTATTTCAGCCTCTTGGAACCTAGTATGGCAGATTCAGAGAAGTCTTCCTCAAAATCTGTCTGCTTTTGGAAAGAAAATTCACATTACTCCACCCTCAGGGAAAAGTACATTTGGTGTATATACATAGGTTACAAGGGTAGAATAATGGGCAAAACATATGGGATAAAGTTAGTGTGTTGCTATTGGGAATAGATTGGGGAACATGGTGCGAATACCAAAATCCAAAATGAAACCCAACCCACCCCCCCCAAATGAAAATGCATCATTCCAGAGTCTCTCCCTTACAGGTACAGCCAACAAAGACGCCCAGTAACTTCTAAGTGTTATTGAAGAGGGGTGAGTGGGTGTGTGGGGCGGGACTGCTTGAGTAGCTATTCAGTTATGAGCCTACTCACAATTTAAGAAGGCACTACAAATGTTATTCATAAATTCATAAATAATTGATAAGATGTCAAAAAACAGAGCCTCAAGTTGGATTGAACTTTAAAATGGTCTTGTCTTTTAAAAGGCAAAAATTAGTGTAAGAAAATTAGGAGTAAATAGAGATGTCCAAAAGCAACCCAAACAGTTTGGAATTTTTGGACATGAGTGTAGACTGCTTCAAGAGATAATAATAGGGTGATGAGCTAGCTACCTGCTAGGGATTGCAAAATTCTATCCCCAAGTTACTTCATACTTCATACCTCCAAGAGTGTTTTCCTCCAAAATCCTCCAAAATCATGAAACCCTGCCTAACTTAATAAAAGCCCAAAGGAACCCTAAACCCAAAAAGAGAGGACCAATGTCCAACCAAGAGACAGCACCCATCAGTGTAAAAGCACAAACGGGGTTTCCTCAAAAGAACAAAGTAGGTCCTAAACCCCTCACCGAAGCAGATCCAAAATCCAGGTCCGATCTTTGATTCCTGTTCTCCTTTGCTGCTTATAATGATGATGGTAATGATGATGATCTTGGTTGCATTGACTTAATCACCCAATCAGTTGGATCATCAGACTTGGTTGTGCTTGAGAGATGTCGTCCTTGAGGTGATGCTGGTGGGTTGTTGTGGCGCAAATCCAGGAGGGTGTCTGTGTAGGAGTAGAGTATGGTTTTGCAGCTTTTTGGTAGATGGTTTTCTTGTGAGCAAGCAGAAGATCAATGTCAATGGGTTGAGAGAGATATTTGCAGTGGTGAGAAAACTCCTAAGCGGCGGAGGAGGAGTTTGTGGAGAGCTGGTTGTTTGAATGGTTCTTCTTCATATTCATGGATCTTTCATGCCGTAACATAGAATTCTGGTGCGAAGGGGATTTTGCATTGGGAGAAAGTCTAGCAAAGGACAAGACTGAAGTTGGGTTAGAACTATGAAAAGAGCTTGTTTGTTACTATCTTGGAAGAATCAGTAGAAGATAATTTTCTTGCAGCCATGTTCCGCACCTTTAAGTATGAGGTTTAGAAGCTCTATAACTCAGACTTGCTAGAGTGAGAGTTTCTTTACATAATATTTGTGAAGTGGGTTTTGGATAAGGCTCAATCGTCAGCTATGGCAGCAGGATCCTTTCAGAAATTGCAGGCAAAACCAACCAATCCAACACTCAGATCTCCTCATAACAGTGGTAATCCACAAGGTGCAGAAAATGCAGCCAAAAATGGCACCATCATCATCCCCAGTTCTATGGATGTGGCATCAGGAGTGAAGAAGAATGGAGTAACAACCCATGGAACTGAGAACAACAACAGCACTTGCCATCTCCTTCATGATGTTGACTTGTCTCTTGATTGGAGCTCTGCCGAGCAATCCAGTCTTGAAGAAGGCCTAGTAAAGTAAACCTTCATTGCCTCTCTATGAATACTGAATACTGGGATTCAAGGAGGTCCTGACCTTCTTCACCACTTGAAAAGGTCCTGTTGTGAATTTGTCTTCATGTGTTTGTGTGTAGTACAGATGAGAGTTGTGCACAGAACTCATGAGTTGATCAATTCTCCATAGTTGGGAGATTCCTCTGAGATGTGCTCCAGGATTGTATTGTTCAGATATGCAGGGCAGGCAAACAATCTTGTGAAGTATATCAAGCTTGCTGCACTTCTGCCAGAGAAGACTGTGCGGGATGTTGCACTACGCTGTATTTGGATAACAGTGAGTGTTTTTCCTTGTGGTCATGACAAATTCTTCTCTTATCATGTTCTCTTGTTTTGGGGGCATAATCTCAAATGCATTTTTGTAAAACAACTGCTTGCTTAGCAGTTTTTTTCATGGGTAAACTTTGTAAACTATCAACTGGGGATGATGATGTGTGTCATGTGCACAGAAGAAGGAGGATGGGGAAAGGCGAAAAGTTGAAGAGCAGAATTCATCAAAGAAAACCAAGGACAAGAAGGTCTCCCTGTTCTTGTAGTTTGGATCCATTATCATAGTTTACAGGCTGTGTTTGTTGGGTTGTGGAATCATGAAATACAAGTTTGTTGTGTGGAAGGTTGTTGACAATGCAGACAACAGGGACCCCAAGAATCTCAGGTTGATGTGGGAACTAGGACTGGAGTGTGAAGTTTGCATCACTATTCATGCTTTCCACTCTTTGTTTTTCTCTGAATGATAAATTGACCTTGCATAGCTATGTATTTCTGTGGCAGGAAAAGGCAGAAGCACAAGTCACAAGGCCATTGTTGGAAGTAGGAGCAAGGGTACCACCACCCATGTACACTCCACCTTCAACCCCTGTAGACAATGATGATGGAATCTCTAATGATGGTGGGTTCCAATTCTTTAGTAGTGTTTCTTTTTTCAGTCATTCCTTGCAAGGATCTGTCACTGGAAGGCAAAAGTTAAGGTATTTTTTGCTGGAAAAAGCATTTTTCTAGTATCTTTCTTCCAATGTGCATGTTCTGCTCAAATTATGAAAGTGGTGACAGGACAGTTCTCTGTCTTGCAACTAACTGTGAGACAGCTGGGATTCATGCAGCTATTGGAGGACCAACAGGGCATCTGTTTGAACATAATTCACAAATTATTGGTCAAATTCGAGCCAATCTTGCTGCCTGCAAGGTAAACATTTGCTTATAAGCAACTGCAACTCAGCTACACATCAGTTACTAGAACAAATGAAAAAAAGTTTCTACCCACCTGCTAAACTTGGGTGCCTACCTGGCTTTGGAATGTAGTGCAGAGAAAAGACTACCTAAGGCAGAGGTATGGGCTATCATTGACATTCATTCTGTGGGGTCCTTTTGTGGGTGACAGCTTCAAGAAAACACAGAATTGCTGGTGCAGTTCAAGGACAACATTTTTGCAATCTTGAATGGGTAAATCACTGTCTTTAGTCTTGCACATTTTCCTCTCACATTTGGTATCTCTTTAGTCACTTTGCTTCTGTTTTCTCCAGTTGTTGACAGGACCTTTCTTTATCTGCTTGATGCAGGATGACAAACATGCCCGGCATTATGAGTCAAATGCCACCATTACCAGTGAAGCTGAACTTGGAGCTGGCTGATAGGATTTTGCCATTGTCTCAATCATCAAATCCTCTACATCACTAGTAAGTCATTTAGGAACATGATAGATAGATAGATAGTTCAATAGGGGGTATCAGGAAATCTGTAGTTAAATTTGAAGTAGACACAAGTTGTAGGTCTCCTAAGGTATTTTAGCAGCTTGCAAGTACTGGTGGTGCAAAAAGTAAATGTTGTGAGCACAAAGTGATGGATTTCCTTACCCTTTTCCATTTTTTATCACCCCATCCAGTACAAAACCTTCATATCTATGTTCCCGAGTATCATAGTTGTCAGGTTCAAAGTCCAGAGGTTGATGGCAGAATCGCTGGACTAACAAACAGTATATTCATGAATTGTACACAAGGTATGTGACTGCTTAGTCCCAGTGTTCTGCATCTTGTTTCTGGTCCTTATGTGGTGGGCATCATTTTGTCCATTGGAGCTTGATCACCTTGGTTATCTTAAACTCAAAATGTCTGCACCATGGCTTTCCTCATCAATTGTGAGTTAGCATTATTTTACTTCTCTAGAAGCCACACTCCAATGAACAGGTGTAGTCTGTTAGCTGAAAATGGGCACAGATTTCCAGCTGTAAATCAATGCGGCCAGAATATTGGGCTGTTGACACAAATGTAGCAATGGTGATTTGGTATCACTCAGGTGCCCAGATATGACAAGCAAGATGCATATGTGATGTAATCAAATTATTGGACCAAAAATCTTTTTGTGGCCACTCAAAACACCGCAGATCTTGTCAGCACAATGGCATTATAGAGACCATGAATTACCAATGAGGTAGCCAAATTTCCTGTCCATGTGTATGCTAGACCTAGAACACAACCAATCATGAATAATGATGGCAACCCTGAGGCCCCCAAATGGCTTATGGCAAACACAAGAGAACTGACGATGATTGCAAAAGGCCATCTGATGTGAGAGGCAAATGAAGCCAGCAGAAAGCCTCTGTACACATACTCTTCTATGACAGGTGTTATGACACAGAATGCAAGATAAGTAGCCGAGCATGCAACAGGGGTACTGGTGACAAGACCTGTGAGAGCTGAAGGAGCCTCCTCAACCTGCAACAAGGAGATACCCATGCCTTAAGCTTCAACATGGATCAATCTCCCAACTTAATATCCTACATTTGCAGGCAATAAATCCACCATACCTGTGAAGGTGAGAGATACTGGGTGATGCTTGCTGAAGCTATCACAATCAACAGCACCACCAGGAGCCCAAGAGCTGAAGCAGGAATCCAACCCCTATCCTGGAATGCTTTTGAGAAGCTCACATTGAAGAGCTCAAACTGAGGCTTAAATGGCTGTAGTGTGGATTTGATGAGCCATGCTGTGCCAGCCAATTCCATCAGTTGTAAGACCACTTGTGACATTGCCTGGACCACAGCCACCACACATTGAAGACTCCAGACACAATTGCTCTACAAAGAAGTTCTTAAGTAAACAGCTTCTTTACTATATGCTTGCCTTTGCTTGCAAATAAAGCCTGTATTTCATAGTGCTACAGTCCTCAAGTGAAGCTCTTACAGCAAGCAGATCACACAACAAATTAGGTCACTGAAGAGCAAAGGATCAAACCTGGAATTGTGGGTCTGATACATGTTCAGGGAAAAGATTGGCTACAATGGCCAGGCCTCCCAGACCAAGGGGCATGTGAAATCCACCCCAATAGATTACCATTGTGGATATCACTAAGCCATTGGCCCATGGAACTGGCGATGGGAGCCTCGAAAAGGGCTCCGCTGCCTATATCACAAATCCACCAGTTTCTTGACAACAGATCCACCATCATCATCACCGACTGATACCAAGTCCAAAAGCAATGAGAGCTACAGTAGTGCAACGCAACAGCACGTCGAGTTGAGCTAGCTTAAAAATCACAGAACTTGGAAGTCCAGAGAGAGAGAGTGCAACTCTCGATTCAGAAAATTGTCCATTTACCTTTGAGTTCCCTGCTCCGGATTCTTCAACAGGAACTGTAGCAGGTAACCCTCCCGTGGATGCGTCTTGAACCACACTCGTTGCCGTCGTTTGCTCTGGCTCTGGATTCACCTGACAGCAATGGTACATCAGCAATGATTTTCTGAAAGAGGATGCAAGAAATGTAGGCCCCTTTCTTAACTCCTGTTGTTGCTGCTCCTGTCTCCGAAATCCTAGATTACCAGAAGGGACCAAAAACGATGATGTGAAGTTGCGAGACACGCGGAATCCACCACGAAAGCCTTCTTTGAATCTCTTCGATTTGGAAGGGAAGAGAAGGGCAGGCGGTAGCGAATCACCCACTGCTGCCGCAGCAGCAGCAGCAGCAACTGCGCTCCTTCTCATGGCGATCCTCCACCTGCCGGTAGATTTGTTGCCAAACTTCCTCAACAAGCTTCACCTTGACCAAGCGGACACCACAGAGCAATCCTTCCCAAGGTGATTGCTCTCCAATTTCTTCTTCTTCTTCTTCTTATTCGGCGGCAATGGTGGATTACATCATGAAGGACATAGCGGTCTACAAATCTTGGAAATCCACACAACACTTGCAGTATGGCCATGAGGTTTCTTTAGGGTTTTGTTGATCGATGTTGGGGGTTCGGCCGGGAGTGAGAGCTGTGGTCGTAAACAAGCCGCAGTTGGTGCCTACCTCCAATGAAGCATGGCAATGTGTTGTTTGCTTGTTTTCTCACTACTGTAACACCAGAACTGAATCACCATATCAAGGAAAACACAAAGACATCAAGACAATCAAATTTCTTACCTCTACAGAAGAGAACCTCTGGAACCTCTGGAACCTCTGTAGAGGTTTGTGGATATGGCTGAACACATATCATAGGAAGGTCACTTACTGACATGTGCTACAAGAGAATGCTCTTCTGCAGATTCAGTACCTTATGCTTCTTGCTTCTGCAACTGAGCAATAGAAGTAAGCAATGTAACATACTAAATTTGAAAGGGAGAACCAAAATTTTTGTGCTTTGGCAACACTGCTCTGTGCTGATAACAATATTTGTCCTACACACAGTAGTAACTCATCTCACATTTGTTGAATGACACCACAACACAGCCAAAATAGGAAAAATAAAGTAGCCAATCCTTAAGATCTTATCAGAGCAAGGCAATTTGGTCTCATGTCTCAATGTCCTGGTAAACTCATGTTTCATTTAGGTACTGCTGCTCAGGGAAGAGTGGAAACAGTTTGCAGACACTATGAAATGGTGAAGAGAGACAATCTTTCCTCAGAAGATGCCATTCAACTACTAATGTGTTACACCAGCAGGCTCCAAATCTGGTGGAGTCCAAGATTTCTTGAATATAGCTGCTGATTCGAACTTACCCTCATAACCCTCAACCAAAGCCATTACAGGTTTTTGCAACTCTTCTTTGTCTTTTACAAGATCCCTAGGAGGCACAGGATAATCCCCTGAAAAGCAAGCATCACAAAATGTATGAGCCTCATCTGGTACAATTCCTCTCAGTCTCTCAAGAGGAAGGAATGCCAAAGAATCTGCATCAATCACCTTCCTTATTTCTTCAACACCCATCCTGCACCACACACAACAAAATAGGATCAAGACACTGACACTTTTCAAATACACTCACATGAATGTCTCTGAACTAAAAAATGTAATTCAACTGCAAAATTTGGAAACAACTAGTTTTTATGACGCTTTCAGTGCTGAATACTGTCTCCCTCAACATGGAATGCTCTAGTCTTTGTTCTCCAAAGAAGTGAGAAACAAATATGCACCCCCAGAAGCCATTCCAACTTTCCTACATCTTCACAAGCAGGAAAGTGGTTCAAACAAATTTCCTGTATCTTGACTAACATTAACTATTATGTGCTCAAAATAGTCTCACAATCACCTGGAGGAGATGAGCTCTTCTGTGCTTGGTGTATCCACGCCATAGTAGCAAGACCCTGTTATTGGAGGACTTGCAATGCGCATATGCACTTCAGTAGCTCCAGCCTCCTTTATAAGCCTGACTATCTTGGTAGACGTTGTCCCACGCACAATTGAATCATCAACCACAACCACTCTTTTCCCCTTCAACACATGGCTGACTGGAGCAAGCTTCAGCTTCACCCCAAAATCTCGAATTTTTTGTGAGGGCTCAATGAATGTTCGACCGACATAGTGTGATCGGATTAGACCTTGCTGAAAGGGGACATTGGCCTTGGCAGCATATCCAAGTGCGGCAACCACCCCTGAGTCAGGGACAGCAATCACAACATCACACTCAACAGGCGCCTCCTCTGCCAATATCTGACCATACTCATAGCGAGACTGGTACACTGAGCGGCCAAAAATGATTGAATTTGGAAGAGCAAAGTAAATGTGTTCAAAGATGCAGGCTTTGCGTTGCTTGTGTGGCAAAAGACAAAGAGAGGTTTCACCATCATGCTTGTCAATTACCACCATCTCTCCAGGTTGAACCTACAGAAATAACAGACAAATCAGAAGGCCACTCATATTCCCCAGCAAAAGATCTATTACAAGTTTAAATTATTGAGTCTTCCATGGAAAGCACTTGATAATTGTACCTCACGCTCGTAGGTGGCCTCAATAAGGTCCAAAGCACAGGTCTCTGATGCAAATACATAAGCTCCATTACTCCTCCTTCCCATCACCAAGGGGCGGAACCCAAAGGGGTCTCGGACAGCTACAAGTTTATCCTCTGTTAAGAACACCAGGGAATAAGCCCCTTCAAGCTGCTCACATGCATCAACGATACGGGCAAGAAAGGGACGTTTCTTGGAGATTGCAATGAGATGCAGCACTACCTATACACAACACAACAACAAAAAATCAGTGGAGTAGCAGAAGGATTAAGAAACTAAAATTTCCAAAATTTAAGAGAATTCTTGAATGCAAAATGCTGCAGTTTTCCAAACCACCTCTGTGTCTGAAGAAGTGTTGAATATTGAGCCAGTGTCCTCCAGCTCTGCACGGAGCTTGGAGTAATTCACAAGGTTTCCATTGTGGGCTACTGCCACTGATCCAAATCGATAGCCTGCAACAAAGGGCTGCACATTCTTAAGCACCGAGGCCCCCGCAGTTGCATATCGGACATGGCCAATGGTTGCACTTCCAGGCAGTTTTGCCAGCTTAGATTGGTCAAACACTTCAGACACAAGGCCCATTCCTGCTCACACCAAAAACACAAAGCTTAGAATCAAACAGCCCACTGACAAACATGCACTTTTGCTGGTTATGGCCCTCCACTAATAGTTAGCAAAGGGTTTAAGATTAACCCAAACTGTGATGAAGAAAATTAGAGCCATGGATTGAGAGCACTTCTTCATGAAATGGAATTCCAGAGTTGAGTCAGGGATAGGAGTCAAGGATTGCAGAATGCCATAAAAACTGCTGAATAGAGTGTGTGCAGGGGTGCAAGCGCAGACTTTTAACTTACCAGTAACAGTATGGAGGGTTCCATTGTTGGATGTCACAATTCCAGCTCCTTCTTGTCCCCTGTGCTGTAGGGCATGCAGGGCCAGATAACAAAGCCGACTTGCCTCTGGGTCTCCAAAAATGCCAACAACACCACATTCTTCTCTCCACATGTCCCCCTCATTCATTTCCCTCATGTTCAGCCTCTCAAGCATCGGATTCTCTACCCTAGCGCTGTCCCCTGTGTAACTCTTCCACTGCATGGCACAGTCTCCGGCTTCCACATCATGTTGTTGCACATGAAAGCTTTCCTCCGCATCCGGCACATGGCTTCGCAATTCCGCTGTCTGTACGGGCCGCGCACAGCAATTCTGCCGACTGTCTTGCCTTGAGAGTAGGAGAGGACTGGCGTTGACAGAGCATCCCCAGCCACGGCTCTTTGAGAAAGACAAAGCAGGTACAGTTCTCGTGGAAACGCTCCTTGCCAAATCTGCGGTCTTTGAATTGTGCTGAGAAGAAGCACCGTTCACGGTTAGGACTCCGCGGAGCTGCGACACCTGCACCGCTGCCATATTCACTGCGCACACTGTGTTCTTCCGCACTCCCCTCTTCTTCCTTTCTTTCTTTTTCAGCCCACTTTTGCAATTACGCTAATCCTCCATGACAGAAGCAATTGGAAATGAACGCAATCAAAGCCTCGGACGTCAAAGAGCCCGCAATCCGCGGCGCAGCAGCTTCGGCTTCTTGAGTCCAGCGTTAGAAAAAAACTCCAAAGGTGGCGCGAAAACAGAGATTAGCTCCTCTGCAGGCAATAATAATAAAAATAATGCTACCCACACATAACAGAAGCTTAAGGGAACAACACTCGCGCCTCAAGCCACAAGAGAAAAACGCCACAAATACACAGAGACAGAGAACCAAGAATTATCCTCACAAACAGTAGCGAGCGACGAGACGACAACAACAATGGTGAACACAAACACCCACACTGACCTGTGAGACGAAAACAAACAAGACCCGATGACAAACAAGAAGCCTCAGCCACAATTTAAAAGCCACAGGTAAAAGAAGGAAGAAAGGCCGAGAGACTCACTGCTTGCTTGCTGCAAGAAGCTCACCAGCGATTGCTTCTCTTTCTTTTACCCTAACCGAAATTCAAGACTTGACGGCAACAATTTGCGGGAAGAACCAAAAACAATTCCAAGAAATTCACAACAGAAAAAGCTCATACAAACTAACCATTTAACACGACGACGACGATTGCGATTGCCACAAGAGGAAGAAGAAGATGCGACGCTGAATCTCCTCTGCGTGCGGAGCGCCGTCGCCCTCTTCTTCGTCTCCTTCCTCGCGAGGGAGCGGGCAAACTCGTGGGACTCGAATCCCGCGCCCGGGTTCCCTCCCGGTCTCTCATCAACCCGGGCTTCCAACGGCCTTTCTTCGTTTCTTCATTACCTACCCGGGCTGTTGCCGCTTGACTGCAACCAAACCACCACCCAGTCGCCTTAACTAACTACCCTAGGGCGGGCCCACTCGTAACTTATGACCAACGGCCGCCGACGACAAGAAAAGCCACTCACCACTGGCCACCGGCCACTCTCCAGCAGCGTTTTTTTCTGGCTAAATTTAGCCAGTTGGCTATTTTTTTGGTCCAAAATGGCTAAATATAAGTGTGTATTCTTTTTCATGGTAGCCAGATTTCGAAATTAATGAGAAATCGCCAGATTTCTCTATTGGTTTCCTGCTCGTAGCAAAAAATGTAGTGGATTCTTTAATTTTTTTATTTCATACCTGTTCTATAGCCAGATTTGGCTAAATCTTCTTGTGGATGATCACCAATTTTGCTACATCACGAATTTTGGGGAAAAAAAATAAAAATAAAATCTGGTGTGGTAGCGGAGGGGAAGTCTACCCATAACTGCCCGTCGAGATTTTACCTGCCCGAAAGGGCTTCTACCTCCCTATTCGACTTGTTTCCTGAAAGCCAAGCCTTTCGAAACTGCCCGGGTGATCAGGCCTGGCCTTACATCGATTTCCTTATTCGGTGAGCGCACTACTAAAATCACATCAACGGCTGTGGGCTTTTTGAACTTAAATCTAAAATATAATATAATTGAACTGAATATCCTTTATTGGCCTCACCTACCAAGGCAAGGATATTGTGTTTAGGTTCATTATAGAGTATAGTAGCTTCAGGGATTTTGGCTCCTAGGTAGTAGGTCTATTTTAATAAGAGGATTTTTGAAAGTTCATATTTTGGCTTGTGTTGAAACTTGAAATTAGTTATAGAGTTATGATATCTTGAAGGATTTTGGTTGTTTCTTATAGAGGACTTTTTTTGAAGATTATATATTTGCATGGTGAAATATTTGAATTTCCATAATTCTTCTTTTGCCTTAAGATATACACCCCGTGTTTTGGAACTTGGGAGCTATGGTGTTGAAAGCGTGTAAGAAGGTAGGTAATTGAATATTCCCCTGCTGCATTTTTGTGCTTTTGTTGAAAGCTTGCAACCAATGGCAGGAGAGGAATCCGTGGGATTTCTAAGGGTTTTTAACCACTAAGGCCGTGGGCACAAAAGTGGCCTATTTGAATCCCTCCTTTAGGGAGCCTGTTAAGTACCCAAAAGTCATGTTTGTCTCTTTCTCTCAATTCCAAAGGGCCACCGTTGTGGTGGTCTCCTGTCTTTTGGGCTTTTTCGTGGAATCTCCCATTTTGCATGCAGTTTTGTGACAGCTGGGTGGATGAAGGAAAGGTGTGGGTGATGTCTTTCTTTCTTTCTTCCTTTCTTTTCTTCTTTCTCTGAGGGAACCACCACTTTCATCCACCTGTGATTGGATGTGTATATCCGTAATCACCAGCTCTTCCGGATGGAATTTTGAGATCAGCTAGCTGATTCCTGATAGCATTTTTTTAGAAACGGAAACAAGTGCATTGGTCATGTTTTCTATTTTAAGGGTTGTGGCCACCTCTAGTAGGTATCTATCTATGAAGCAAGGTAGTTTGTTTGATGCAACCCTGCAAAACTTTATTTATAAACACCATAGATCTGGAAAATGTACAAAGGAATGAGAGAAATGAAAAGGGAGAATTTACGTGATGTCAAGTTAGCTCAAACTAGATGCAAAAATCTCTCCATGTCAAAAATTGATCACTTGTACTAAGTCGACTATATTTCTCAATGTCAAAAATTGATCGTTTGCAATAAGTTACCTATGGTGATGGGAGTTTGTTTTGTTTTGTGTAAACATCTTATTTTTAAAATTTTGTCATTGTGATGAAGAGCTTCATGAGGTCAAAGGTTATGTCCAACATTATTGTATACACAACAATATGCCATGAATCCTTAGTGGGATAGATGTGCTCAATGTATGGCAACTAGGTTTAAGTCTATGATTGTCGTCCCAAACATAAAACATTTAAAAGAAGAACTATGGAAGGTTGGGGTTTCCCTACAAAAACTCCTAAAAAATGACATTCTTTTCTTTCCACAATGTGTCCATAAGCTTTCATACTCCTTCACATCCTCCTCACCTTGCCAATTTGTTACCAAGACATTAAAAACTTTTTGGCTTTCCTTTTAACCCATTTGAAAGGCCTACTCCATTTTGAGAATGTTAATTTTAACATAGGTTAGCAATAAGCATCACAAGCATTCAACACAATATTAATGCTATGTTCATCCTTGGCTTTTACCTAGGTTGAATATTGATTTTTCAAGCATTTCACTAGTGTTGAACTTGTGTTGGGGTTGAAATGCTTGGATTGTCCTCTCACATGTTGAAGGGTCCTTGCTAAGCACGTATTGTAATGCAACTTGTCCCTCCTTCATGTTCTTTTGAAATCCATGTATAAAGTATCAAGAGAATTAACCTTTAATGATAATTACAATGTAAAAAATCCACATGTAAAGGATCAAGGCTATCAACCATAAACATTGAAAATAGAAACTAAGAGGTTCAAAACCATCAACCAAGCCTATCAAAGCAAAATCAAGAGGATCAAGATCATCAACCAAAACCATCAAATTGAAAAACAAGTGCAAATTGTAGACTTTTGGCATTGAGTGTAAAGAACATGAACATCAAAATTGTCAAACAAGAAATAAAATTGAGGTCATGAGGATTAAAATTGTGAATTGTTGACATTGAGAGTTGAAAGCATAAGCATCTAGACCATGAACAAAAAACATCAAATCGAGATCGTGAAAATCAAAATCATCAACCAAGATCGCTAAATTGATATCATGAGGATCAAGGCCATCAACCAAATCTATCAAATTAAGGAAAAGACATGCAAAACCATGAATTTTTCAATGTTGAAAATAGAGACCATGAACATCAAGATCATTAACCAAGAACATCAAATTGAAATCATGAAGATCAAAATTGTAAACTTATTTATTGACATTAAAAGTTGAAAACATGAACATCAAAACCATCAATCAAAACATCAAATTGAGTTCATGAAAATTAAGATCATCAACCAAGATCACTAAATTGAAATCATGAGGTCAAAACCATCAACCAAGGCCATCAAATAAAAAAGAAGATGTACAAATCTATGAATTTTCACTCTTGAATGTAAAAAACATGAGCATCAAAACTATCAATTGAATCCATCAATTTTTTAAAAAAAGGATCAAAATTGTGAATTGTTGACACTGAGAGCAGAGAACATGAACATCAAAACCATCAACCAAGAACATCAAATTGAGATCAAGAGGATCAAAACCATGAACAAAAACCATGAAATCTATATTAATAGGATTGAAACAATCAATCAAGACCATTGAATCAAGAAAAAAAGGATAAAAACTGTGAATTCTCAACATTGAAAGTGAAAAACATGAACACAAGACCATCAACCAAAAATATCAATTCAAGTTCAAGAGGATCAAGACCATTGATCAAGACCATAAACCAAGACCATGAAATTGAAATCAAGAACATTGAGACCATCAACCAAGATCATCAAATCAAGATCAAAAGGATCAAAATCGTGAACTTTCAACACCAAGAGTAGAAAACATGAGGATTAGGATTATCAAGCAAACATATCAAATTGAGTTCATGTGAATCAAAACAATGGATTGTTGACATCAAAAGTTGAAAACATGAATATGAAAATCATCAAACTAAGACTATGAAATTGAAATCAGGAAGATTAAAACCATCAAATTGAGATCAAAATGACAAAAAATGCAATTTGTCAATAATGAGAGTAGAAAACATGAACATTGTATGACCCTAATTCCACATTGAAACACTTTCTTGCAACTAGAATTATGGAAATTTGTTATATAACAATTAATAAACACTTTCATGCTTTCATTGTAGTGCTACTTAATAATTATAGTTCCATGGGTGGATACCATTTTGCAAACTAGATTGTTGGGTTGCATGAAATTATACTACAATAGTTGAATGAACATTAAAACAATTACATGGCAACTTATGAGTAATGCATATAAATAGGTCTAATGAAGATGAAATTGGAATTGTGGAGCAATTAATGTGTTTTCCCTAGAATACAATTTTACAACTACATTCGTGACATGACATATTGTCTTGCAATTAGATGTTTGATTATTGGGTCTAGAATAATTGTGATGGAGTTGTCTTGAGTTGTCTATTAACAACTTCATAACAATTGAATAAGGACTTTGACATTAAATTTCAATTACAAAACAACTAATGTGTTCTTCAAATAATATTATTGTACAACTATGTTGCCAACATTGGATACTAATTTACAACTAGATGTCAATGATTATTGAGTCCAATTTAATTGTATGGGAGTAATTTTGAATTACCAAGTGTGTAAAATTGGGCTATCCATAGTTGAAAACTAGGCTACCATTGAAAGAGGTAGCATGCATTTGGTAAGATCATTAAATATGCAACATCAATGCAACTCAAGTGGTGCATTTGTGATTGCCATGCAATTGCAACATAAATTGTCTTGTTCATTTTCACAACTTTTTTGGTGGCCAATACCCACTACTTTACAACTATTAACATCCATATATATGCATGTCCTTATAACTAGTGGTACTATTGTTGATATTGACATGTAACTTGATAGAGCCAATGTGATGCCATTTTCAACTATGTTTGATATTATTAAAGGCTTAACAAATACAATTGGGGATTGACTTGTAACAAATACAATCAATCTTATCTAGTTTTGCATTTGGTACAATCATCAATGAAACTATTATTCAACACTATGTGATTGGTTTTGGCATTACTTTTCATTGATATATGCCAAAATGCAATTAGAAATACTTACAAATGCTACTACCCATACTTCACATATTCATATCCACAACTCAAAATTAAATGTTAAGTGAAGTGGTCATTGTTTTAGGGTTCTTGTGTTCAAGACATTTGAAGTCGCAATTCAAATCCACAACCAAGATGAACCACGCAGTAGGCATTAGACACCACTTTATAAAATAAAAAAATCAGATTACAATGCTTCCCAACTATAAATGTTTTAACTCCAACTCCCTTAGGCATGCATACAAGGAAAAATTAGAATTGATGAAAATTATGGTAAAAATGTAAAAAATTCCATTCTCAACACATTGAATCTTGCTTTTTTTTTTTTTTTTCAGCTTATCAATAATGAAAGACCATAGCAAGTGTAACAAATGCTTGATTTCTCATGTTTTTTAAGTGGTAATTTAATTTGATATTAAATTTTAAAAATTTATTCATATAACAATATTCATAATATATCATGAGAACATCTGAATAAGTTTGAAATGAATCTAATGAATTAAAAACACACAAAAACATTATTAAAAAAAAAGAAACTTTGAAAATGACATATTTTTGACAAAAGTTTAATACAAACCTTTACATAATGATATAAATTTAAAAAACTTTCAATTTTTTTTTTTAAAACATTAAAATATTTCAAAAATATTTCAAGAAGAAGTAGTCACCAAGGATGAGATAGTGACTCCTTTTATCATCCTTAGCCCCTAAAGGACTATTCTAGCACTTGCACACTACAAAACAAGAGATTCTTAGGCAACTTAACATATCTTCGAGAGAAAGAATAAAGCAATCTCTATAGGAACCTCAACAGATCCAATCAATAGACACTTGAAAAAACATTATCAGAGGTATTTTCTATTCAAGCTTCTGACCGACAAGAAATATTTCCCTACATTGTCATCTTTAGTGTCAATGTCTTTCTTAGGTTTTAAAAAGAAGCCTACCTCTAGCCTCCATAGCCATGAAAGCTCAAAACAAGCATATGGGACAACCAGAACTATGGGTGTGCGTAACCAGCCTGCACCAGAGGTTGAAATATGTACCTTATTACAATGCATTGCACTAGAATATATTGTGGGTAACACTTGGAAGACTGCAGTCCAAAGGTTGAAGCAACGAGGTTTTCATCAATTGAGCAGGAAGAAGAACAGAATCACACATGTCCAAGACCACCAAGAACGTAATCTATGAAAGTACTTATGACAGCTAGAAATTGCATGTGCAAAAACAAGAGACAAAAATATATAAATTGGGACACAGGCCAGTTAGTGGCTTCCATGCAAAGAGCTCAGAATTCTTTCAACTTCAGTTGTTGTAACATGTGCAATCCAGAGTACACCTGCAGAAAAATACTATATGAAAAATAAAATTCAATCTCTTTATCCAAAGATGATGAACCTTACAACAATCCATATGGTTTGAAATATGCAAGTAAGCACGAGAAAAACTCATTGAAATCATGAAAGTTCCACCATGCTGAGTGACCAGCCCTTCCATGCCCAGGCACATCAGATTCTTGCATCCATCAAGTGCCCAAGAAAGTGAGGATTCTGGGAAATATGCTGGCTTTATGAAAGGGAAAAAAGAACCTGCATTGCATTTTCAAGTAGAGCTTTAACTGCATTCCATCAATAGGCCTATCAGGACAACCTGATACCAAGAAGAGCACATGTAAATATTCTGAGCAACCAGAACACTCTGTAGCCACAAGCAAGCCAGTCTGCATAGAATCAAACCTCATACTCAGGGTTGGTATAGCTCATTCAAGATGCAACTAGCTTCTGAAGGCAAGGTTCATTTCGTTTTAGCTTTCCCCTGTACAAGCAATCTAAGTCTAGGGCACAAAGAGGCCTAGTTCATCATGCACAAAAAAAATATCTTCAGTATAATTAAGAGCAACAGGCTTTCACATGTGCAGTGGACATGAACAAAAGTATGTACGGTACTGACTAACTAACATAGCTGCATAGGGCCCAACTGCAGGTATAGGCTAGTTTCACACCAGCATGCATACTAAGTTTCTGTCACAAAACCAGAAGTAATTGGAAGAAACCACCATGATGTTGGCTAACATAATCTGAATATAACCATAAAAGAAAATTAAAAGAAAGGACAGGAAAGAAAAGAAAGGAAACACAGAAATGGAGCTAAGGAAGCGGAAAAAGACAACAAAAGTCAAAAACTCTTATACAGAAAGAGCTTTGAGAAAAATTTCATAAATTAATCAGCACAGCAGCAGCAAGCCAACACCAAATCCACTGCAAACAGAAGATGTCATGAATGTTTTCATCCTGGGAAGCAGGAAACACCAATGTGAAGAATAAATATTTAACAAAACCAGCAACCCACCAGAAATTCTACTAAGGATAAATGACATATGTGTGGTTACACAAACAGTCAAAGAGGCCCATGCAAGGTTTTTCTTAGATGCTTCAACAGAGACATTAACATCCATAGTAGCATACGCCACCATCCCTTTAAATGTCTCAATGTGATGTCTACCACCAAGCATTGGATAATTTAAGCACACCATGCAATAGCAGGTCCAGTACCAGTGATCAAGATCATCAGTAAAGGCAGGGCACTTGAACAAGGTAGTCTAAGCTCCCAAGCACCCAGTTTGACCATCAAACATTTATGTGTTCACTTCAGAGACTGGAAGATATTGCAAAGCATTTGACTACAAATGTACACAATTGCCCTGCATTGCCAATCCAGTTTGTAAGAAGCCAGAACAGAGAAAGGGTGTTGCAACTCACTGCAGCCAGAATCTCTTCCAAAAACAAGTATTGTGATCCCTCTATATAGGTCTTTTCAGACCTCTCCACCTGAGGCTTCTCCAGCAAATCATACATTTCATAAGTCATCTGCACATGACAACCAAGAAAATTAAGCTCAAGTAAAGTAGTAATGTTTCTCAGATTGTATCCCAGATTCATCCCCTGTGCCTCAAGAGGCAACAAAGAGTTTCTCAGCAATGTCAAATCATGTGATAAATCACTTATAAAGGGCTAGCACAGCACAAGGTCCTCCACAGAATTGACTCACATGATAAAAAAAGTAACAAAGGCGCTCAGGAAGAAAACAAATATTTGCAGCCTCCCCCCAAATCAGCAGATACAGCACCATTATACAAACCTTGTGATCCACTGTTTTTTTCTCTACAACAGACATGAATTGAAATTAGATCTCAAAACAAGGTCCTGAAAAGTCTGATAAAATAAAAACAGGAACTAAACTCCCTGTCCATCCTGGGTAGTGATATTGCTTGATGTAACAACTTTAAAGAGCGGATGCAACAGCCTCCTAAGATGGTCAATTTAACAGGACACACATTTTCAGTGAAGGGTTAGCATTGTATAAGACAAAAACAATAATGCATAGACCAGAAATTTCAGCACATATCAATCTCACCGTACTCTAGCTCTTGTAAATTTGGTGCACAGGGAAAGCATTGGAAAACTCACTCATGAAAGAGCACAGTGGTAATCACAACAGCAAGTAGACTCTTACCTCTCAACTTGTGATTCCTCTCTTAAGAAAAGGCACTGGCACTCATAATTCACAATTTTAGAATGGAACAATTTTAGCATGGACATGGGTGACAACAGCCCCATCCACCTGTAACTATCACAAAAACAATATCAAGTCACCAGTGCAATCAACACAAGTCAATCTTGGAAAATATCTCAAATCAAGACTAGACCTCTAAAAATGAACCCACTTTTGCACTAGATCCTTCTAACATGACACAAAACAGTTGCATCTGTCATTATCACCTAATTATTGTGAAGTTGGCTATAGATGGATAGATTTGAAGGGCTGTTATAGGTAGCAGAGTTTATAACCACTGAAGGGAAGAGAGAAGTAACAAGAAGTTCAATGAACCTTGATGTGCTGTGATGGCAGAGGAACACTTGAGAGGTGGGACTGTAAATTGGCCAATAGAAGAATCAGATGCTCTCACTGTGGCAAATCAGCCCTAAGTGCTAAGCACAACCACATTGGTGCATGCCTTTACCACCCCCACAAAAGTAACAGAGTCTGGCTGCACACATTCCTATTGCATTTGTTGAAATAGTTCCAGTACCTTCTGCCCTTGCTCACATTGCACATGTCCCAATATCATGGTTGTCCAAGTAACCACATCTTGAGATGGAATCTTGTTGAACACAATCCAAGCCTCCTCAACACCCCCACATTTTGCATACATGTCCACCAAGCTACTCCTCACAAAGACATCAGACTCCAAACCACTTTGAAGTATCTGCTGACACAGCTGCCCTGTTGGAAAAGCTGCATCACCTTCTCAGGTTCCCCATCCTACACATATTTTGTAAGCTTCTGATTCTATGCAAAAATGCTCGATTGCACTGTTCTTGGTGCCAATGCAGCCATCTCTACTGCCACCCATGGCAGGTTTTGTTGGTTGTCAAGCCAGAGTGCTTCATGTGTCTTCTTATGCTTGAGATCTACCTTTTATTTGTCTACAACCAGAAATTGAAATCAAGCTGATCAGCCATGTATTCTCCACATCCCAGGCATAAATGATACCATAAGAATAGAGAAAGCTGTACTGAGCTTCTCCATCAGCATATTGCATTTACTTGCCTTCTCCAGCATACTACTATATTGCCTTTACCTACCTTCTCCATCTACATCTCCATCTACATCAATGAGCCTACTACTAAACCTTGTGATACACTCATCTCTGCATATCCACCGAAGTATCCTACATCACCCTTCCCCCCAACAAAATTATCCAAAGCTTTTCAATTCACCTTAAGAATTCTAAATATCAATTTGATTTTAGTGATAATAATATTTCACCCCACCCATGTTCAAACCCATCAATAAAATTGTGCAATGGTTTTATCCTAATATCCTAGAGGACCACTGCCCTCAGGGGTTGACTGCCCTTTCTCTTTACTTATGAGCAGGAATCATACCCATCAAAGGCTCCAAGATATCTATTATAAGTTGCACAAAATGGCCCACAGCCTGAAGCAACACATACAAGGCTGGATGGCTGCATAACAAACACCTTCCACAACGCTTACTTTGCAGTCATAAATTCCTGATTATCTTTTGTAACTTAAGTTACCAGAATGGTGGTATGAACCAAAAAATGAGCATGGCAGCACAACTGTGGTTATTGAGTGCATAAGAACCTGCTTTCTTCATTGGCAAGAAGCATTTACAATTTACGTCCTGCCTTTGGATTGAATTCATCTCTTAATGTCTTGCACCTCAACAACTGGATTAATAAAAGATCCCACCAGCACCTTTAATCAATGAAACATAGCCACACTGGGTTCAATGCTATATAACTGATGTAAAAAGGAAACAATGAACATTTTTCTTGCACACTAATTGATTGTGACTACAAGAAGCTTAACCTAGCAACAGTGGCATGCTACAGAAATTGGTCAAACTTAAGACTTCATATGGCCAAAATTGCAAAACTCAATTTGACCCAGAAACAAAAGGTCCTACATCATCAAGTAAGAACAAGATTTCACTCAACATGAACTTGAAAACATGAACCTTTCAAATCACAAAATTAGCTTTAGAATGCAAGTAACATTCAATCAACATCTATATCTAAACATTGGTTGCAAATCTTGTTCTTGTATTATCAGTTGAGAGACAGAATCCCAAAACTAATGCAAGAGAAATCTTGTAGCCTCTAGGTCAAAAATAGCAGGTAAGCCCAGTACAACAGACCCCTAAATGGCATGTGTTCTTGCAGAAATGTTTGATGGTGGTTCAGGGAATAGAGTATGAGTCTTGTCCAATCTGCTTTAATATGCAGCTCACATGTCCCACCATAGCTGTCACACCAGCCTCTGCTCTGGCTTAGTAGATTTTTTTGCAACTTTACATAGTAGCTGCAGTAGCAGATTCATCACCATTGAATAACATCATGGGTCAAAGCAAATGTATGTAACCACCCATCATATCTGGCGTTGATTGGAAGGATCTCAAAACAGGACTCTATGTGCCTCCTAGATGAGCAGTTTGCTTACTCTGTAAAAGAATATGCAATTCTGGAGGATTAGTCAACTAAGTTTTAAATGCTTCATCGCCAGATTTCTGGGTCATGGTGGCTGCTGTCAAGGTTTCTAAGCATTTGCGTCAAGGCTGCAAATCATGAGATAACATGTTTCAGCTGAAAAGGTAGCTTGAATACACTATGTAAGTAGTCAAACATGAGGATCCTGATGGATGATCATGATTAATACATTTGAGCAAAACACATGTGATTAAGGAGAGATGTATTTTTGCTTTCACTTAGTCTGCAGGGTGCATTTGTAGCTGTATTGTCTCTACTTATTGTCAATCTTGTGGCACTGTGCAGCAATAGATAGCAAAGTAAGCCCAAGGGCCAACTCCTGTTGATGTAGCTATTCCAGACATGCAAGAAATTCTCAACTTGACAATATGCAAGAAATTTTCAAGCTTCATGTTGTTTGTCTTGTCTGAAGTTGATGCACACCTCCATCAACTCAAGACATGGCATAGGATGTTTCTCAATAGTGGAGGTAATATCATTTGAGAACACCTTATCCATTTTTCCCTACCAATCTTGCTGCAGATGGCACTATTTGAACCACTGGTATTTATTGGACAGAAAATTCTATAAGGTTGCTTCAGAGAATCTTTCACCTTCACATGTTCACAAACTCTGACCACAGTTACAACTCATATACCTGACCCATATAACTGCATATTGAAAAGAAAAAGTTCAAGAAGAGAGCTTACTAATTTCAGGGGAGACACACAACAAATGCAGATTTCAAAGCTTCAGTGTAGTTATTTTCATCCTCTTCCACCTGCCATCTTGCAATTATTGCTGCCTGGTTCTCTCGCTCCACTAGATTACCACAACAATCTTCATGTATTCCAACATAGGAGGTTAAAAACACTTAGTGTCACTTGACCTACCCATAGGTGTGACACAAGTCTCCCTGTGCTGCTGTTTCTCTCCATGATGCTTGAACCACAAACTTAGACAATTCACCTTCAATTCTTTGACATTTGCTGGAAGCTTGCCATTGTGAGCTGTCTTCCAGTCCTGAGCAATCTTAATGAGAAGAACTGCAATAGAATATGTTTCTGTATAACATTGTCGATGGTATCAATGTTAAGTTCATCAACATACCTACAGAACAGAAAGGAATCCAAGCACAAGATATGCTGTAATAGATGATAAGAAAGCCACATGGATTGCAGGAGCAGTGTATACAAAACAAAAGCTTAGCATACAAAACATCAAAGCATTGTATGAAGTATCCTATCAACAATCACAACATCCATAAGACTGACAAGCAACTGTAATTAATAATCTGCTTGAGCATGAACCTCTCATAAGAATCAAGAAATCTCCATTCTCACGATTAAGAAAAGGCAAAGTTAGGTTAACACTTCCTCAACCAGACACAGAGAATTCCAAAGAAGGAAAGACAAAAACAGAGAACAAAGGATCAAGAAACAAAAACAACAAGAAAGCAGTATGAACAACAGTGCCAGTCTCACACCTGTTCTGTTCAGGGACCATCAACAGTAGCATGTATGATAGTGACTTCTCTATTGCAACTTTTCCACTGACTTCATCAGCTCCCTACAGTGGGTAAAGGCCAGTGAAAACACTAACCTGCATACTGAGTTTCTGCAGCAATTCTGGAAGCAACAGGAAGACTAATTTATGCTTGAGCATAAGTTACAATCATGATGACAATTTAGGGAGATATTGTGGGAGACCCAAACCCGGACCAGACTAATAGCGTACTTCCATAGCTCAGAGAGCTGAGCAGACCATTCTTGAAGTGTGATGTGGCTAATGTAGACACAATCTTGCGGAAAAGTTGTGTGTTCAAGTTACAAGAATATAACAACATATTGTGAGTCCTCCACCCTTGAACCTTATATGAAAAATTAGTGGTGTAACAAAGCTCTGAAGTTCAGGCCAAGGGTTGTGGAGTCAGAGATCCTCCTTATTGTCTGGCTTTGATTCAATCACATCATGCTTCTGTAGAGTCAATCCCATTTCCATCAGTGGTCCCCTTAGGTAAACTTAGTACATTATAAACAAACTTCACCTTATATAGTAGCATTAACTAAGAACACTGTAAAGTGGAAGCTGGCCATGCCTCTACCTTGCAGTATCCCTGGCCTTTTTCTTTCAACACAAGCCAGACCTCTGCAACCAGGATACCATTTTCCACAACAAGTCTTCAAGATCCAACTACACCGTACAAATAACTTGCAAAGGACTCGTTAGAAAGGCAGTAGGAAGTGAAGTGCAGTCTTGTGCATGGCTTGACAATCTAACCACACCCTCTGCTTAGAGCAGGGGACCTATTACTCACAGCTAAGTCTCTAAACTGTTTAGTGACCATATAAGTACCTCTACACCGATGCACAGCAACCCTGCCAAACCATAGGAGCGTGTAATGATCAACATCACATTCTGTTATTGGCATATCTCATCCAGCTTTAAAAGAGAATTCTCTTGCATCTATGAATGCACCAGAACCCCATAATGAAGGCTGTTAGGTAAGTAGTCATGCTCTATTGACCAACTCCATCAATCATGTCAAAAAAAATCTAGGTCAACTGAAAGATGCGGACCATCTGCATCTGGTTAGGATTCCTTCTCCAGCCCCTCGTAGCCCTAAAATTTCTGAGATACAGAAGAAAAGCATTCTCGGCACCAATAACATTTACAAGTTTACCTGAGTGGCAATCACAAGAGTGAGCTGGGAGAAAAGGGCAGGATTAGACTCCAACAGAGCTTCAGGCAATTCCTCTGTGAATTTTGCATCAACTGCATCATTGAGTTCATGGAGCAAAGGGGGGACAGTCTTTGCTCTTGATGGCCCCAGACTATCTTAGTCAACTGCATGAAGGAAGCCAACAGAATCACAACCCTGAACCTAACAAGAATACACAACAGAACAATCAGACCTGAACCTCATGACCAGCACTAATTAACCAACAAGATTAACCTTTGAAATTAGCTTTCAGTGCTGGAAATGTTCAACACACATCTGCATCAAATCTCTTCATAAGTACTGAGAATTTCTCAACACACTTTCTGTACCAAACTACAAACTACCGAGCACTCATCAATCAAGTAGCAGGAGATTGCTATTACTGGAATGATTCAATTCTAAGGATCACTATCTGCCAAGCTTCAAGCATCTTGTGAATAAATTTGACTCCAAGGATGGCTACCTGCATGATGCCAAGCTTCAAGCATCTTGCAATGAAGATACTTTGAACATACTCAGGCAAGGGAAGAAACATCAAGGAGGAAGAGCAGTTTGATCCTCTTCTGTTGGGAGCCTCATAGATGTGCTCAAGCAATGTGAGACACAATTCAAGGCAACACACTTCAAGCTAGCCTTGTTACAACTGAAGGTATGCAAATGTCCCTTTCTTTCCACAACCATTTTTAGCTGTGGAATCTCCTTGGAAATATCAGCAAGAGTAGACAAGGGGACCCAATGATCATCAGTTCCAAAGAGAAAAGAGATCCGGCTCTGGAATTCTTTCAGGAACCAAAGTCAGGTTCTAGAGCCAATATTGCAAACTCTGTTCTTCCCATGTACATGAAGTTGTGCACAACTCTCGACTGTAGCAATTGTTGGCAGGTGATATCCATGGCATTGAAATCCCATACACAAGCAAACAAAACCTTCACCAAGCCCCTGGACACATCATCAGGTAGTAATCCCACAAAACCTGTGAAACTATTAGATGTTGTGCACAGAGCTGATGTCTCACTGACATGCCTGAGGAAACCCTGCCACTTGGAATTCCTGTTCAGTGTCACAATCTAATTATCTACTGCACCTTGGATGGAAACATTTTGAAGATCTCCACGATGGTGTAAGTGCCAATGAATGACCCACAAGGATAAGTGGAACATCTGGTCTCTGATTCAATTGTTGTTACACAAATTCAAGCTTATGATCTATCTATTTGTGCAAACAGAATAGCCACCCATCTTCACAATCCCTGGATACACACACAATGTGGCTGATTGTAGTGACAGATGCTCCACCCTTCAGGATGTCATAGAGCACATCCAGATACTCTTGGTAGTAGATCACCACACTGGGATTCCCAGGAACAAACACAATCCGAAGAGCAAATTTCTGTGCATGCAGCTCCAGAAGCTTAGTCATATGACCACCAATCCTCTCCAGACACATGACTGCTTGACTACTACTAGATGTTGCTCCATTGGCCTCATTCATCCCCTTCCCAACACTACCCATTTACATCCGGCGGAAGGCTAATGAGCCTTATGAGGGTCATGTATGCACACAACAATTACAACTTCCTCATACACATGACCTGAGACACTCATTGCTTCTTTTCGTTCCCCTTTAGTCTGCCATCAATCAATCATCAATCAATCAGTCATTCTCCCCAAAATGCTCGAGCTACAGTGAGAATTGAGAGAGTTTTCTGAGTCCTTACTGGTTCGGAGAATGCAGGGCCAACCACACATTGTTATAGGGCAGTTTGTGTCTCCTTTCAGCATAACTTCCTGTTGTCAAAATGTATTTGTCTTTGCAAAGAAAAGAAAAATAAGCATTAAAGCCATGACAGGTCATGTGATTGACTAAGCCTTTGGCCAAAGCTATCCATCAAAAAACATTTCCCAGTCTGTAATTTATGTTGAAAGGTGAGCCAATTGCACATCTCTATGTGTCTCAGGCAAGGAAAAACCTTTCTCACTAGTTGTAGATGCCTCTAAAAGTCAATCACAACACCTCTGAACAATGGACTAGCGTTGCAATGGATAACTCTGAGATCCTCACAACCTAACATATGTGCCTTTTGATGCTTAAATTTTGATTGCAATGCATACTCCTTTTTGGTTTCCAGCATGAAGTTTATCACTCTTGCCCTCAGAATTGACGATCCAGAGAAGATTCATAGCAATGGGTGGCACTAGTTTTGTCTTTCTGATGTAACAACAGAGGACCAGGAAGTTGATCCACATACTTACATTAGTGATGGTAAAGGTATCGTTCTGCAAATCTGAGTCCATCATCAAATCCCTTAAAGACTCTTCTAAAGCACATCGGCGCATCCATTGTTGTCGTCCCATTTGCAGTGTTCGGACAGCTAAGCAACACCAAAAAGAGTGAGAAAGCCTGGGGCACTGGATCTCCAACCTGCCTCCTTGATGAAATCGCAACCTCTTCATAACATATAGAGTGCTGAACTCGCTCCACAGAGCTTTTACCCTAGACCCCAGCCTGCACGCAATTGTATGTCATGTTTGCTTGTGCTCCTAGCTTCTGAGGCTGGAGAATGGAAGGAAAAAGAAATCACACCATGTGGCTTTGGTCTGAGATGTGTGAAGAACATGGACAAGGAGCCATGAGACCTAGAGTATGGGCCAACTCCACTAGCAACACAAGGTGCTGCATGAACCCATAAACATGGAGGTCATGAACTCCATAAACATTCCTTCTCTCTGAACTGGGTAATGAGGGATGTGTCGGAGCAAAATCCCAAGCAGCAAGTAAACTGAGCAAATGGAGTTACAAAATGAAAGAGAACAAGCAATGATTTTTGTGCACTCTAAATAAATCGTCCTAAAGGCAGTAATTCATCTTACATTTTGTCATGAAAATGGTTGTGCTACCAAGATGCCTAGAATCCTCATCCAAATATCCATATTGGGTTTGCAAATGTGACATAAACCAATGGTGTTATGAAAATCTTTGAACAACCAAGATGCCAAATTGCACTTGATACCTAGAATCATCATCCAACTAGGTATCCATATTGGGTTTGCAAATGTTACATTGTGAACCCAACAAATTTCACCACATTGACAAAATGAATGATTATTTTTTTTTGAAAAAATGAATTCGTTTTTAAAATTTAAAATAATAATTTCATCATCTATTATAATATTGCAATACGAATAGTGAAATTATTCAGAGTGTCGCCTCTGATAATTATGATGATTTTCAACATGTCAACTTCATATTTTCACAAAATTTCATTTCACTATTTTGAGGATTATTTAACAATGAAATTGACCTTAGGGTAAGGTATCAATTATTGTTCACTTTAGTACTCACATTGTGTTTTTTTTGTTGCAATGTCAAATTTTGTTGCATTGATCATGCATGAATATTTTGTTGGCATCAATTTCTTAAGATTTACATCAATCTCACATTTCAATTTTCAACATTTGTTATGTCATGTCTCATTACCCTAATTTTTTGGTTGCCATTGCAATTTGCCATCAAGCTCCTATGTTTGACTATTGTCATTCATTGTAATTTTGTGTTCCTATTCAATTATCATTTCATTTCCTTTTGTTGTTGTCAACTATCAAGGTCACAAAAGTTTAATGTAAGCTTTGGAATTTGATCATGAATTACATTCACAATGCTTCCATTAAAAGGCATTTGCAAACTTTTGCTTCAATAATTTTTTTTTTTAGTGGTAGAATTTCATCACATGAAGCCCAAGATCATGTCCTTGGTTTGAATGAAACTTCATCTTCTCAACCAACCTACGTTGCATGATCTAACAATAATACACCCACTATAACAAGAGGTGTTTCTATATGCCAAGTGATTTCACTGGATTTTGAGTGAATACAATTTTATGTATCATTCGTGAGTCAATGACACTTCATGGAAATCCAATGAAAACATCATTTAAAAAAATAATTTTAACAATGGAATATCCCTTAGATTAATGATAATAGTAATCTCTTAGGAAAAGGATTGTAACTAGGTTAAAAATTCAATGTATGGGTGCCATTGATTTCACCTAGGTAGGTTGCACCATTTTTTGAAATCTTCAACAACAATGCGCATCTTTGGTCCCATTAACCATGAAATCAATTTCCTTAAAAAAACATTCACTATAACAACAAATTCATGTAAGACCAAGGATACAATGAAAATTGATGGATTCATGGAAACATATTTCATATCTAGAAACAAATCCTAGATAGTGGAATTGAAAATATGATACACCAATTAAAACAACATACGACCCATAATGAAAATGACTTGATCTTGTGCTACATTCATGTTTTGATGCAATGTGAAATGAAAAGCCAATAAAGAAACTTATGTAGATCGAATTTTGAGAAAGAAAAATTTGAATATGATGTAATTCAATAGCACAACATTGAAACAACATGTTTTAACACATTAGTGGCAACAACAATTAACAAAAGTTGATGTAAACGAACATTTTGAGATTCAACACAAAGAAGATGAGAGAAAAACAAAGAAATTGTAAAGCAAAGCAAAGAAAAATGAAAGCTTACTTTAAATGAAAGTTGCTTGAAATGCCACAAACCCAAAAAAAAAGTTGACACTGAAAACCTAAACTTACACAACACAATTTTACTACAAAAATCATTGTTTGTGACATTATGTTTTGTGAAGAAAAGATGTTGATGATAACACATAACACAATGCTACAAGGAGAATACGTCAATGACAGCCTACATAACAATGCAACAACAAGACACCATGAAGAAGACATTGATAATGAAATGCAAAGCAAAAAATTGAGAATTCAAGTTTGCAAATGAACAAGCAAAAAGATTGAAAACAAATAAACACAAAATACAAAAGAAAAGTGAAAATACACCAAGAGGCAATGAAATGATAGATGCAATTGAGTGATTGTGTTAAAAAAGAGGTCATGGTGGTTGTGAAATCTTGGTGATGGAACATGAGGGAAAATGTCTCATTGATTTTGAAGGAAAAAAAAATACCACCACATTAGATTATGATTCCATGTTTGAATCATCAATTCTACAGGTAGGTTAATCTTAGGGAAAGAGGTGGGATGGTGTTGTTGCGGGAATCTATACATTAGTGTTACTTAGTACCATGATGATCTAGTGTTCCATAACATTTTATAAACGGGTAGTTCAACGTTAAGCAAGCTAACACTAGAGGTGCTAACACTAAGTGTGAAAGTAGCTTTAGTATGCCTTGTGCCATTGGACACATGTTGGATTATAATTTTACAAAGTATACATATTTTTCAACCATACGCATAATTAGGGATTTTTTTGTGAAGAAATTTTGCCATTTGGCAACAAAAAAAAGGGTTGCATCTTGTATAATGGATTTGTTTTGGAAAAAGGCCCTTTGTGGAAGGAAAAAAGAGAGTTGAATTTGCCATATTTAAACCATAGGTTCTTGTATGTTTCCATGGTTTGGAAAAAAATTAATTTTGTCAATGATCTTCTTGTGGATAATTGCTAAATCCACCTATCTAACAAAATTAAGAAAAATGAAACCCATGCCATAACCATCTTGTACACAATTTCCTTAAAAGTTATTTTTTATTGAATTTCCAATGAAGAAAGAATTACTCAAAATTTGATCACTATTGGACCATAAGTTTAAAAATTATGAAATTACCTTGATGTGCCTATGATGAGCATGAGCTTTCCCCAATTTCTTTACAATTAAAATGTTGAAGTTTTATTGAATTTTAGTGAAAAAAATCTTGATAATTCAATAACTCCAACATTGCAAGTTTAACTAAGGAATTTAGGCATGAAAATTTTTCATCATTTGATGACTTTTAAAATAATTTTTTTTTTGGACATATTCCCTTTAAAAAATACAAACACAATAAAAATTCTTTAAAATTTCCATGTTCCTACACATTGTTCAAACAAATAGCCAAACTATGAAAGGATTTTAATAAATATTTTCATAGTTGGTCTATAGCCAAAAGTGGTTAAATCTCCTTATGGATGATCACCTACTTAGTAGTAAGATAATGAAAGAGAAGGTTGCCTAACAAATTTTCAAATTTAATAGAATCTTGAGTTTGACTTTGGACTTGGTTGTTCACATTCTTAAATCTTGATTTTTGGTAAATCTTAAAAAAAGAATCCACATGGAGTCAAATTCTATTTGCCACACATAACCCAATATTGAAATTTTTGTAAGCATCAACATTGTATAACCAATGAAAATTGATGATTCCAAATTAAAAATATACCTACCTTTCAACATTTTTGAAAAAATGAAATTTGTATCAAGGTTTCATTTCAATTTTTTGATATTGAAAATTTGGCAAATGTTTCCAAAAAATTAACAAAAGTTGTTGAATTTACATTAGAACAAAAAAAATTCCAAAGCTTTCCCGAAAACTTGTCAAAAAAATGAGGAATTTTTTTTGGAAATATACACTAAAAATTTACACGATTAAAAAAGAAAAATAATACTTGGATACACAGAAAAGTAAACCTACAAGAAAAAAGCTTTGGAAGCAAGTTATTTTTTAAATTTGGATTCTAGCAAGAGACCAATTCCTAGTTTCAACAAAAAATTGAAAATTTTAATTTTCAAATTATGTAACATAAAATGCTGGAATTGGAAATTGACTTGAAACTTGGACCTAAAATTGGCTTGGGCATAGAAAACAAAGGTTTCCAATTTCCATGAGTGTTGGGTATATATCACCTTTTGTGATATGCACTAGATAAAAATATTCAATCAAAATTATTTATCAAAACTAGATATTATAAAAAAATAAATTAAAATATTTGGGTCAGATATCATATATTTATTTATTTATTATTGAACTAGGATATCAATCTATTGGATTTTTGTTATTATTTATCAATTGGATATCAGTTTAAGATATTAACAATTATTTGGATTTCACATGTAAAAAAAATGCCATTAAAAATTTAAAAAAGGTAAATATCAAAATGAAAAAAAAGATATTAAAAGATTGTTTACATGTCCACAATTTCATTTCTATCAATATCCTTCAAACTCATGCAATTCTCCTCTATCTATGATTGTTATTTCAATATTCTAAAAAGCTAAAATATTTGTCATTTTTTTCCATAACATTTTTTTTTCCACAATGTTTTATAAAGATAAGGAAATTTTTTTAATCAAAAGTAAAGTTGACAAAAGGTTTGAAAAAAAATTTCTTAGCATCAGAAAAAAAATTTCAAATATATGATTGAGTTCATGATTTTATTCCAATCATAAAATACAAAAAATGACTAATAGCCCTAAAGTCATTATGGATGAGATGTTTAGAATAATAGTCATTTAAGACATGATGTGGCACATTTCAATCACCTAGGTAATCACCTAACCTAGATAGTTTAGGTCAGTACAAAATATTCCGTCAATATTCCAATGTTGACCACAATGAATGTCACATGTGAAGTTTGTTCCTTGGATCCCAAGTATGGAGTTTAATTCCTTTACCACCAAGCCACCCCACTTCTTGTGTAAATAACTTAATGTTTATTTTATTTAGATCATATTCCATTTAAACATTACATAAAACCTCAAATTTGATAATTCATATCTTATTGATAATTTGTCCAAATGAAATATATATATATATATATATATTCATAAAATTAGTTTAATAATATATACAATTACATAATTTCAAAAAATTAATTTCAAAACAAAAATATTTGAATTTTGTTATTGAATAACATTTCAATGACCATTATTTGGAAAAAATAAAATTCAAACACATGATTTGTAAATGGAAAAACCTTTCTGATTGATACAATAATGAATAAAATAAAAATTTCATATCTTAAACCTTCATTTCATTTGGAATTTTACATTATACAAATTTTTTTCAAATATATCATAAGTTTATTAATAACTTTTAATTTAGACATATGAGTTTGTATAATTTATCCATAGAAAATATTTATAAATGGATCCTAATATATATATATATATATATATATATATAATATTAAACATATTAAATAGGATGTATAGATTTAATTAATAAATTTAAATTAAAAATTAAAAAATAGTTAGTAATAAAATTTTAATGTATATATATATATATATATATATATATGTATTTCACATCTTACACTTCTATTTTCTTTTTAAATTACAACATAAAAAATTATTTATAATATATCATACTTTTACCATTCAAATTTATTTCAATGTATAATATATATAATATATTTTTGAATTGTAAAAAATGTTATTATATGACCTATATGTATAATATTAATCAAAATTAATTATTTATGTTTTTTATACTCATATTAAATTATTAATAATCATTTTTCAATCATTGTTAAATTATTTTATGATCATATTTTGTATTCATTTTGTCCATGTCATTTGCATGATCATTCTGTAATCATATATGAAATGACATTATCTTAGTCACATTTTTAAATGATATTTTGGACATACATGTCACTTTGTTATCTATCATGGATGCCATATGGATAAAAACTTGCAATGAAAAAATGATGCCATTCTTCTTATTAACATGTCATCTATTAGTGAAATGCATCATTAATATAAGGCTACAATTTTTTTCACATAGGATTTGAAATAATATCTTATGATTATGGTCAATTATGTGGTCATTTAGAAAATTTAATCATTGATTTCATTGTTGCAAAAGAATAGAAATCCTTCTCGTGTAAAGTTTAAATTGTGTGCATGCAAGCATTTACAAAACTTGTAAATAAAATCATGAGCACTCACTTTTCACTCCTTTCATATCCAAAAATGATCATGATAAACTAAAAATAAAAAATTATAAATGATCTTTTGTAGTGTGTATGATGAAAATCTTAAAAATCTCCTATAGCCTTGCAATATGCAGAAAACAGAAAAATAATTTTAAAACTTTAAAATAGTTGAAAAAAGAACTTGAGAAACCAGGGACAAATTAGGAAAAAAATACAAGAAATTGCAAATTCAAAAAGAAGAAGAAAAGTTACCAAAAAAAAAGTGAAAAAAAATTTTTAAAAGAAAAAACAGAAAAAACAAAGAAAACAAAAAACACAAAAACAACAAAAAAAAAAAAAAAAAAAAAAAAAAAAAAAAAAAAAAAAAAAAAAAAAAAAAA
>Ga0116227_10002239_pt1 | contig 44070 bp, 33 predicted proteins | sample S1TSphgellanicum_FD_89693 | JGI IMG/M metagenome (GOLD analysis project Ga0116227, IMG submission 89693) | Host-associated microbial communities from peat moss isolated from Minnesota, USA - S1T2_Fb - Sphagnum magellanicum MG | ecosystem: Host-associated > Plants > Peat moss > Unclassified...
ATATAAGTGGGAGAGAGGTTTGTTTTTTAGTAGGTAAAGGTTTTCAAATAAAAGAAGTTGGATTTCTGTCTCCAACAAAAGTACAGAGAAATCCATTGTGCAATGTATTTGAAGAGGTAGAAATTTAGTCTAGGAGTTGGTTTTTGATGGTTGATAAGGGGGATGATGAAAATCTTAGAAGTCTCAACAATGGCTAGAAATCGTTTTCAATATGTGTGTGTCAAGTTGATCTGTATGTGAGTGTTGTTGGCCTGCATTTCATGAGAGAGTACCTTGATTACTGGGAACTTAGAAAAACAACCATAGTTCGTTGAATTTACAGGGTGGATCATGTGAAAGGGGGTTGTTGTTCTTTGTAAGACTTGTGAAGCAGTCATGGGGAAGTTGAAGTGTGTTGTTTTCTTGTTCTTGTGTGTTGTCAATTTGAGGGACGGTGTCATGAGCACTAGTTTATGTAATCCATTTGGGCTTAGGGATCTATGTTACCAAATGTAAACATGAACTTGGGTTTCTGTGGAAGTCTAATATGGTTTTAGGTTCATATGGTCTGAAGAAATTGAGAAGGAGAAGGAAGGCCAGTGGGTTCAAGAGAGAGAGATTAGAGTGATTTGACCCCTTAGAGTCTTCAAGCCTCTTTTTGTTGAAAAAGGCAGTAATTTAAGCGGTTTCAGGATTTGAGTCAGGTGACCACTGGCATGAGCCATTGGGTGAAAAAAAAAAAAAAAAATTGCCTTCGCATAAGGACGCCCATATAGGCAAACCCACCTTAATGATCCCATAAAAACCCATCAAATAGAAATATCAAAAATAAAACCTGCCCTCCAAAACCATAGGTGATAATTTCGCATCATACGACTTTGTGAGTGTATTTACCATTTAATATATGTGTGTTTCGTGTTTTGATTATCATGCGCCTTAGTTTTTTGTCACACTAGAGCTTTCAAGCACAAACCTTAAAAAGTTCCCTATGAAACAATGCAAGAATGGAAAGCTTACAAGCACATTCATGCATAGTTGAGACATTTTGCAAGAGTTGATTCGTTGAAAGCATGTTCACACAAAACTTTTAACTTTCTAGAAATTGAAAGCTTAAAAGAACCATGCAAGAATAGAAAGGGTGTTTAAATCAAAATCTTGCAAGACTGTATGATTCTCCGACAACAAAACCTAAAAACGCCTTCACACAAGTTCTAGAAGATTTCTTATCCCAAACCTTCACACAAAACCATGAGCAAGTAAATAATTGACTTAACAAGTAGGATTCAAAAGGTGATTTACTTATAATATATTTGATCATGAACTTGAAGTTTTTGATGATGGCACCGTTGGTTCTCCTCCACCTTGCCAAAAAAAAGCCCTAAATCATATTCAATGAACATCGTACAACAAAATCTAGCTTTGTGATGTTCAAGAAAATAAAGTCAAATGCCTATAAATCTTTGAACAAACTTTGCACATAAAGTCTCAAATCTTGTTGTATTTGGAACAATTTGTAGCAAATGCACAACATAAGGTTGCTTGCATTCAACTTGCTACCCACCCTTGAAAAATTAATGACATTCAATGTGTGGCGATGATTTGTAAGCGACAATACCTTTGCGGAATGGAGCTCCTGCACAAGTTGTGCAACAAAGGATTAGGGGAAATTGCAAATGCATGGTGATGACTAAACCATGACAGGAAGGAGACAATGCCTAAAGGGAAACGTAGGTGAGTGAAATGATCGTGAGCACCATCATTTTTGAAGTGTTGGATGCAAGGCATTATCATGATCCAAGAGTATCCAATGATCACTCACATCTGACCATCAGTTTGGGGCTGTGACAGATCTAGACCACCCAATACAATACTGACAATGCCACTTTCAAAACAGCTCATATTTGGTGAATTTTTTCTTCACAGCCTTTTGCAATCCTCTCTTGGATTTCACAATCATGTGAAATTTTGTACCCAAAAAAATACTGATTGGAACCTAGTTTAGTGCTGTAGCTCAATCTCATTTTCTGAATGTGGGAGTGAATAGAGTTTTATTCTTTTCATAATGGGGGGGAGTTTATCCACAAGGTGTGTTGCTCAAATCTGCTCTTTGATTGTTAAATTTTAAAGCCACCCACAATTGCAAGAATCCAAACCCAAAGTACAAAAAACACAGAAGAAAAGCATAAACTTTTTGCAGGACAAAGCTCCTTCACAAACTTACAATTGGGCTATTGAGAAATCGAGGTTTTGTCCACTGAACCTTTTAAACTTTTAAAATTCTCTTCCTTTGTCTTTTTGAGGAGGAAAAAGAAAAGAATCAAATAAATACAATTGGGGTTGTGGTACATACACATGATAGAAAATCAGATCTGCTGTTCCAAATGCTTCTCCTGGACCTCTTTTGCATAGTGCAGACTAGAGTTTTTTTTCTTTTTTTGTTTTCTTTTGTTTTCCAATTTTGTGATGTAACCACATTAGCAACTCTTTAAGAAGCAACTCTTTAAGGCCAATCTCAAGTATCATAAAGAAATGGACTTTGTCTTTGTTTAGGGTATAGGGTTTATGTGGTTTGTATTGTGTATGCAAATATACTATTGTGGAGGGACAACAAATTTATTCAGGCATCACCAGCAGACTCAACATCACTTTGAAGGATACAAATGAGCAAACTTTGTGCATTTGGTCTTGTGGGTTTTTTGGTTGTAGTACTTGGCCCAAGAAACTGGTTTGAACAGTTGGGTTTTGGTTACTTGACAATGCAGCTAGTTCTTGATCTGGAATGACATCTAGTTCTAAGTTTGCTGGATCAAAAATTGTTGGACACATGAGAATGGAACCATATTATGCTGGTTGGAGAAGTTTCCAGTCCTTCATTTTTGCAACTGTGAATCAGAAATATTTTTTGATTCTGAAATGTTATAAAAACTGGAACTGGCGGTTATTGTCAAAATCAAATGCCTTTCTAAACTGGTTTAGACTGAATGTCATTTCAGCAGTTTATAGCACATTGTGCACAGAGTGCCAAGGACTCAGACCCACAGCTGTGATGACACATAGATTCAAAGCTTTTCTTAAATGACATTGCACAACAATGTCCATGGTGTTTGTTATCAAATCCCGATTGTCAGCATTTTGACAACCCTGACACTCTAGCACAATTCAAAGCTTAAAATTTTTCTTTGACCCATTATTCCACAACCCTCTGTATTGGGTTGCTGAAAACTTGGGCATTCATCTTGATCACTCTTTACCATCAATATATTGAGAAGGAATGAAGTTGTGGGTGGGAGCTCTTTTTGTAGTAATTCAAAAGTCATCTTTATCAGCAAAGAAATCAACTTGTAACAAGGCATGATGAATAAGGAACAACAATTACATAGTTCACATACATAATCTGTCAAGAGTCATTCTTTGTCAAGAATTTAATGTCCACAAGGAGAGCTCAGCTCGGAAGAATACAATGACAATTGGAATACCCATCCATGACCAAGCTCAAGTTACAGCTTTTTTGCAGTTATCCTTTTTCCTTCAAAGCCTTGCCAGATTTGAAACAATCACACAGAAGCAAATCACAAAAAGCAATCAAGGTTTCAAATGGTAATTTGAGGTTTCGGTGTATGTATACTTGATTGCAATTGTCTTGAAGGAATCATGGTGTACAGATGATGCATACTTACTTGATTGCAACTGTCTTGAAGAAATCATGGTGTAGATGATGATGCCATACTTGATAGCAATTTGTCTTTGAAGAATCATGGTGTAGATTATGTGATATGTGATTGCATGAATTGTGTTGAAGAATTGTGGTGTAAATGATGATGCACACGTGATGGTAATTCCCACCCCCAATGTTCAAGACATAGGTCACAAACTTGTGCACTCAGATTACTGAATGGATTGAGCCTTGCTTTGCAAATCTGACCCATGTTTGCATGAAGCTTCCCACACCTGGAATTACAAGATGTGCCTGAACCAGAAGGAATGTCAGATCTGCAAAACCGTGTCATGAGAAAAACCTGGAAGGAACCTCAAGATCTGCAAGTTGTCATGGATCTTAGTCATTCTCTCATATCCTGGAAGTTACTGTAGACCATTGGTTGGTTTTCAAGAGATGAAGGAACCTTCACGCACATTCAGAAACACATGAGAACAGATGATACAAAATGAGAACAGACGATACAAAATGAGAACAGACACGAGCAGCCTGTCAATTGTGTTGTAAAATCCTTGTCAGCATGTGTTTTTCTTCTTCAAATGGCGTTGTGAAGATCCTATACAATGCAGGCACATGGTGGGTGCTTGAGGAATTTCAGGTGCAGATGGAAGAGGTGACGAAGAAGATGTGCAAGGAAGAAATGCAAGATCCAGTTCAATGCAGGCACATGATGGGTGCTTGAGGAAGTTCAAGTGCAGATGGAAGAGTAAGTGATGAAGAAGGTCTTGAATGGATCATTGCCAGATAGATGCATCCGTGAAGACTTGACGCAGCAAATGGTAAAGGAAGGATTTGAAGCAGCATTGGTGAAGGAAGGGTTTGAAGAAGCAATGGGTCAAGGATTTTAACGGTCGCACCTCATCACTCTGTTCCTCTTCCAATGGGTCGAATTCCAAACTCGAGAGCTTATTCTGGGCGAAATCATGGCGCAAACAAAATCTGCTGCAAAACTTGGATCATCATCACATGTGTTCTGAGAAACACAGAAACAAGAGAACAAGAGAACTAGTTCAAACACGAAATCATAGAGATGTTCAGCAGCAGAAGAAGAAGGACTATGGAGTATGAGCAGCAGCAGCAGGAGGAGGAGGAAAAGGAGGAGGTAGCTGGATCATGTCAGCGCCATATTCTTCCATGAGGAAGGACACGAATGCACAAGTATGGTTATGGAGGAGGACAAGGAGCTTGGGCCTGCTGTTACAGTGTATCATCTACGGCATGCTGCTGGTGATGGTGAGGGCAGATCATCATCGTGATGCAGAAGAGTTGCATACTCTCCAACTACGACCGATGGCAATGGCAGACATGTACACCATCGTGTTTTACAAAGGACTGAAAACCACCAGCAGGAGAACAGCATCCATTCTCCAGCTGCGGTGTCTCAAGGGTTGTGAATATGTCCCAGGTATGTATGTATGTCTCGTATGTTCAACAGAGACTTGATCCATCCCCATTCTCAACCTTTCCATGGTTTAGGGCTGGCTAGCTTGCTGTTTGTGTGTGTGTGTGTGTGAGAGAGAGAGAGAGAGAGAGAGAGAGAGAGCATCATGCTTGATGATGAAGGTTTACTGTTGCATTCTCTCTTTTTTCTGCAGATATGGTTCGTTGCACACAAGTGAGACTTGGTGAACATGGAGTTTGGAAGTGCCGAGGAGACTTACCCAAACATCTTCGATTCCAGGACACCAGAATCTGTTGCGAGGTAGGAGAAATCTTGAGGAGTGAGATCAACTCTTTTCCTTTCTTTCTTTCCTTCAGCTACCCAATTCGTAGTTTGGAAATTGGCAGATCAGTACTTCTCACATAAACATAAGCTAATGGGTGATCATGTCCATGGGTGGGTGGGTGATGCATTGATTGCAGGGATTTGAGTCTGATGATGATGATGAGAACATTCTTGAAGGCAGCTGTGGTCTTGAATTTAGCATTGTTCTTTCAACTGGTATGAGATTCTTCTTCTTCTCTCTCTGCTCTGCTCTGCTGCTCATCACGTGGTATGAACACTATACAGCAAGCAGCAGCAAGAACCTGGCTGCAGCAGATTATTGGCAACTGAATCCCTAATGTATCATACCTCTTGCAGGAGGGTGGCCAAACAGTGAGCATCTTCATCCTGGAGACAAGCACAAGCATTGGAAAGATGCTGAGGAATCTGAGGTACAACCAACACACAAATGGGCTGTTACAACTCTTTCTTGTGTCAAAAACCCCAACACTACTTCTAGATCCACCCACACACCCCCTCCCAAAAAAAAAACAACTCAGAAAAAATATTTTGATCTGAGAATTTCTCCGAATGCTGTTTGTCCCTTTGTTTCACAGGATCATGTCTTTTTCATTGTTGTTACTGCCAGTTTGTGTGCAGATCCGACTTGTATTAGATCTGTACTTAGCTCTTCCTGGACCTGAATGATGTTTCTTTCTCTGGGCTTTAGTACCTTTGAAAGTCTTGTGAATTGTTGGTGTTTCATCTGAAGTCCTTTTTTGTCTGTTCAGTCCTTAATCCTTTTCTTGCTCTGACTGTATGATCCTTTACATTCAATATAATTGTTTAAGAAATAGGCAGTGGTGGTGGTGGTCTTATGTGCAGGTGAGAGGATGGACTGCAAGCTGGTTGATAGTATTGGGAGTTATAGCATACTTGCTTTATGACAACTACCAAAACTGGCGTCTTGGTAGGAAGGGAGAATCCATAGGTGCACACCCAAAACCCACCTCACAAATGAATTTTATTAGTTATTCAGGGACATGCTAGATTGTTGGTTTTAGAGTATCAACATGTTATGACTCAGAGATTCAGCTTTCTCTTTAAACTTCCCGGCAGCTCAGGCAATGAGGTTTAAAAGCTTCCCAAATTCTCACAAAAGCTAAATTTCAAAGAGAAGCACAAAACCCTGAAATAAACATCATAAGAATTTCCACATTTCGTTCATGAGGTAATGCTGCAATTTTTTATTTTATACAAATTTTCTTCGCTTTTTGTTGTGACATGCTTGAGACTGTGTGGATTATTGACTACCATACCATCTGACCCTCACATCCATTGCCAAGAGCTGTATGTATGTCTTAACCTCCTGACAAAATGACAAATTTGTTAAGACTTGGGAACAAATTTACTCCAGTATTAGTTACATGTTGAGGTCTTGATGCTTGTTGTTTGGTAATATGCAGAATTAAGACATCATGCTCAGGTGTTGATAGATCTGATCTCCAACGCCAGACGCCTAAGCTGGACAGGAGGAGGACAGTCCCTTTCAAATTCAACCTCTAGTGGCAGCAGCCCTTGTAATTCACAGAAGTGAACAATGCACGGTATATGCCTCTATGCCATACATGCGCCTTTTCTTTTGAGAAGAGTCGTGGGGTGGGTAATACTGTGGCTTATTTCAACACTACATGAAATTGCACTAGTACCCAATGCAGTTTCTCAATCAGTTCTTGTACTTTCAGACACTCACTAGCTGTTTCACACAAGTGTTTTTGTATGGACTCAGCATTGTTGTCACCGACTCACTCTTTTTCTTTAGAAAGTTTCAACTACTGGTTGGATCTCCATTTGTGAAATTACCTGGTATCAGAGTCGGGGGGGGGGTAGTGTGAATTTGCTTGCTTTGGGTTGCCATATCAGGTAGTGAAACAAAGTGCATATACAATTCCTTTACAAATGAATTGGATGTTTTCTGAATGTATTCCAAAGATATCCGAAACTGGATTTCTCTCTCTTCATATGATGAATCATCTGATATAATTTCATTCATTTTCTGGCACACTCTGACGTGCAGTGATTTGTTTTTGGGGGGGGAAATTTCAGCACGTCAGTGACAAAGAAAAGGAGCTGTGAATCCTTCAAAGGTATTTTTTGGAGGGAAAATGGCACAAAGTCGCAATATTTCGAGGAGAAAAAAAACACTGAATTTGCCAGATTTCAACCATAGCTAGTAGGATGTTGCTAGAATAGAGCGGGTCTCCAAAACAATTCTACTTTGGTGTCTGGCATGTGTAGCCAAACTTGGCTAAGTCTTCTTCTGGAGGATTGCTAGTCCACTTCACAAATTTGAAAACAAACCCTAAACCCTAAACCCCGACTCTTCAGAGCTCTAGAATAAGAATCTCAATTGAAAAATTACCACCACAAGGAAGGCTTCAAGATCTTACTCCCATTGTTTAGGAGGGAGAGGGATCTTACACCTACTCATAGGTAAGGTGTCAAGTCCCTTATGCCTATTATACTCTCACCCCTAAATAATGGGCGTGAGGGTCCCTCCTCATTTCTATGAGGGATATTCACGAATATAAGGTGACCTCCAAACACACTAGGAAAATTTTCCCAAGTGCCTTTCCATAATGAGATCAAGAACTCCATTGATATAATGAAAATTGTTCCAATATTCACCCGACAATTTAATTGTTGCTCCTTTAAATTAGGAAAAAAATTCTGTTATTTCCTACAACAACCATTTGAATTATGTTAGAAACCAATTGAAAGAGGGTATAGGCTATATAGCCAAGGGAATTTTATTAATTAAAAAAAAAATTCAATTTTGTGATGTTGCCACTAGCCACACTGGCAATAATCCACAAAAAGAATTAGCCAAAATTGGCTACATCTCAGAGAAAAAACACAGGACAATTCAAGAATCCTGCTATATTTTGGCAACCTGCCAGAACTTGTTGTCTAAATATGGAAATTTCATAAAAGCTTTCCTGCAAATCTGGCAACTTGGCACATTTATTTTCAAAAAAAAAAATCCTTTGTATGATTTTTAATTTGTAATTTATTATTATTATTTTTTGTGGTATGATTGGCACTGAATTTTTTTTTCCCCACCAAGTGATAAAAACTTACCAAACAAAAAAAAAAACACTGGTTATAGCCTCTTCTGTTATGAATCAATTAGGGTTTATCTTGCTTGTGATATTTACAACTATCATAATACCATAGCAAGTTCAACATTATAGTGTTGAATAATTATTTGTTTTGAAAATTTCATTTTTGAAAACTAAGATATTCTAAAAATTCTCTATTTTCCTTTACAAAATTTTGATGTTTGAAAAAATGGTTTAAGAAAATCAATGTAATATGTGTCACGTGTTATAGAAGCTATTATTCATTGTTAAGTTTAATTTATGTTGTGATGTTATAATAATTATAAAGTTAATCACATTCATTCACAATAGTACTCAATAGAGTGTGCTAAATTAGCACAGTGGAAAATGTCTTGATCACCAAAGAATCCTTGCTGTTATGTGTTTATAATAATAAATTTTTTGGTATGATTTTATTTGAAAGGATTTTAAAAGAGCATGTTTGTATTAGATATTAGTGGTAATTTTGTCTCAACTCTTTTTGGCTTGGAAAATCTTTCTAGGAATCTTGAGAAAATACAAGTGTTAAAATTAAGTCTCATAGCATTTGTGACTATACTATAGTACCTTGCCATTTTCAACGCCAATTATTATTATTTGTGGAAATGTTGAAAAAAATAAAAAAATAAATGAATAAATAAATAAATGAATGAATAAATAAATGAATAAATAAATAAATAAATAAATTCCAAAGAAAAACGTTTTGTGAAGGAAAATAGAATATATTTGGGAATATTCGGATATATTATAATTTGTAACATGGAAATTTCAAAATTAATTAATTATTCAATAGACATGTGTTGAATCTATACCATGTATTACATGAGTCAAATATAAGTGTGTATACGCATTTTGGGTTTTTGGGCATTTCTATGTGGGGGGAGAAACATTGATACACATGTGTCAAACATGGACTTCTTGGATAGATTTTTTTTCACTTTTTTTCCTTGTAGCATGTTGAAACTTGGAACTAGTTGTTACTAGATTTAACAAGACACAATTAAAACATTTGCTTGGTTTTGATTTTCAAATTACTTTTGGAGGGAAAGGCTTTAAAATTTAATTCTTGATAAAGATTAAGGTTGAGAGTTATTGTTTACACACAAGGACAAACTTAGAGAGTTGATAGAGAACAAAATAAAAACACAATGTGTAGTTTTAGAGTTCTATTGAATCATAGATTTTTATGTTTTTATTTTTGATTTCTGCATTTTAATACTACAGATGTTGGATATCTTAAATTTTGAATAAAGAAAAAAGTAGCATATTGGTAAGGAAACAATGAGTAAACTTTGAAACTATTGTGTTTTCTACTTGTAATAATTAAAACTTGATCATAGATTTTGATTATCAAGAATATTAATCTAGAATTTGAAAAATATGGAATAGGTACAATAATGAGATGAATGTGTGAATATAGTTTGAAAACTAATTTGAATGTTTTGGAACAATAGATTGTATGTGATTTAAGTGCTATTGTATGCATAATTTGTAGTGTTGTTAATAGGCATAGAATAAATCAAAGTAAAATTTGCACCTATGATTTGGCGACCATTTCGGAGACAAATGTTTTTTTGAAGAAAAAACACACTAAAAATATTGAGAGTTGTTTAGTTTTATTTGAAACCGTTTCTTTTTGTAGATGTCAAAATTCAAAAAAGAAAATATTGTTTTTAAATATCCTGATCTCTAAGTTTCTTGGAAGCAAAAGACAAAGGTCTAAATGGTGAAGTTTGTAAAGAATAAAGTTGGAAGCATACGAAAAGTTGAAGGAAATTGAAGATTGACAGAACAATATGAATTAGATGGTGACTCGAAGTCGCAAAGGCATATGGATCAAAAAGCTTCAAGGGATGAAGCATCAAGGGATCTCATTTCGGAGTGGGTAGATACAAATTACCCAAGAACATAAGTGTATGATGATGCATAGGTGAATGTTATGGATGAAGCATTACCATTTCAATTGGATCATAGGAGCAAAGGAATAAGAAAAGAAAGAAGGAATTTAGAACATAAAAGTTAAGATTTTGTGGATTCAACAAGGTTGGTTCAAATTCTTTCTAGAATCTATGATTTTTGTAGAGCTATATGACATGTGATCACAAAATGTCCATAGATTGACAGTGAAGTGAGGGATGGATTTGTTAAACATGGGGGGCAACATATGTTGGATAGAAGTTTTGTAAAACAACCACATCCAAAATAGTAGATTCAAAATAGTCTAAAAGAAAGGATGCATGAAATTATTTTGGGTGAAGGATAATTTGTACAAAGTAGACCAATGATTCATAATTTTCCTATTGTGATTAAAGCAAAACCATTTTTTGTAAGTTTAGATTTTATACCAGAGAAAGTGTAAACAAATGTTGTACAATTTAGAACTAGGCTATGTAGAAAATTAACACCATTATCAATAATGCCTAGAGCAATGAGTGGGATACCTTAAATGCCAATCATTGTTTAAGAAAGACAACATAATATATTTGTGATGCTAGAGATAGTTGTAGTGGCTTGTGAGTTTAGACAAAAGTTTGAACCATTGAGAAGAAAAAAACAATTTTAAAGTGGTGTATATAGGAAACCTAATTGTGAAATGTAGGTTGCAAGTATGAGGACTTCAACCTTTCACCTCCTTGAAGAAGGTTCAAGTATTTAACCATTTCACAACCATTCAATAAAAGTGAAAAACATTGACATCCTTTGGTTATGAATATTTTTTTTGTTAATTTATTGAAATTTTTTAACATAAATATATGCAATCTACTTAGCAACCTACTTAACCTAGTTATGCTACCTACCTAATCTAGCCTAACCTACCTACTTAAATACATTTTCACATGTAAAGTTACTTGAATACAAAAATTACATATTATTGAAATAAATAAAATATCAATTAATTTCAAAGTTAAAAAATTCAATTAAATGATAATTAAAAAAAAATCCAAGTAATTATATAAATGAAAATTTTAAAATATTTATTAAAACAAAAAAATTGTTCTATGACATATTGAAATATTTTATGTTTTAGAAAAATGAAATTATTATTTCAAATATGTAAAATTTAATCTGAAGTGATTATGATTACAAATAAAGATTAAAAATAAATTATATATTATAAATTATAAATTATATAATATCTGATGTTATGAATAAATAGATATATTAATTAATAAATAAAATAAAAAAAGTAAGTCTATTTTAATTAAATGATTATTTTAAACATTTAAAATTTAATTTGACATAATTTATGATTAGAGATAATAAGGATGACAAATAATTTAAAACTTAATTACTACATGTTTTAGATTACATTTTAAATAATGATTTCATTGTGATGTTTAAAACTTGATGGTTCTAGAACATGAAATGTCAATTGTTAAAAAATATTTTGAATAGGAATATTGGAAATATTAATATATTAAAAAAATTAATACATTAAAAATTTAAATTAAATAAAAAATTTAAATCAAATCACGAAATTAAGCTATATTAAATGATCATAGGTAATTCAAAAATAGACATGCAATAATGCTAATATGGGAGTGGATGTAATTAAGATAGGTAAATAGTTACTTAAATGTCGGTAGGTAATATTTATACCTACTTTACCTACATAACTTTGCTATTTTTTTATAACCTAATTATTATTTTAAATTACGTATTTAGTTCAAAATTTAGTTACCTAGACCAACTTACATACATATACCTTGTTTTTTAAAGCAATAAATCTTAGAAATTATTTAAATTATAAACCTAGTTTTCCTATAATGGAAAAAGGTGTTAAAAAATTTAGAGCACTAATGTTTTTATATTTGACGATGTACATATTCATTACATACATAGATAATATTTCATAATGAAGATGACTATAATGGCTAGTTGTAATCACATGCATACTAAAATTCATGACTATAGTGGTTGATTATAAACAAGTAATAATAACATAAATAACTATAGTTAGTAACCTTAGTAATGTAGTCATATTTTTGGTTAGAAAAGTCTAATAGTTGTAAAAGACATGTTTTATATGATTCCATGACTAGGGTGAGGACATAGTGGCAAAATGCTCTAGTCATGGATTCCACATTTTGGCATAATGTTCAATTATTGGCAATTGGGTTTAGATTAATTATGACTCATTATGAAGAAACCTATGTGATCATGTTTTAGTAAAAGTACAACTTTAATAATGGATTTTTGAAATTTAAATAAAAATGCATTAATCAACTGATTGGATTGGTAAAAAATTGAAAGGTTCATATTAAATTTCATTCCAAATTAATTATAGTGATTCAATATGTGGTATAATATAAAATAATAGGCTTTTCTATGCAAAGTTTCCCACAAAAAGAAGAAAAATTCTAATGACAAACTTTTGAGTGGCTAAATTTGAAATTTATCTTCATATCCTTAACATTGTTCTTTTTTTTTCAAATTTCAATTTTTTTTTAGATGTGTATTTATTTGGAATCATTACTTGGGCTCTTATAAATATGGATTTTTTTTGTTGATATATGGGCTTTATTAACATTTAATTAGAATGATATCATAAAAATGTAAAAGTTTAACAATGTAGAATGGAATTGTGTGGACTTTTTGTTTATCAAAAACTGAGCCACCATATAGTGCATTCACCTACTCATTTGGAAATTCATAATTAAATAAAATATACTCAATTAATTAATTAATAAAAAAAGAAATGAAGCACCATTTATCATACCTTTCAAAATTACATTTAAAATGAAACCTTAAACATGTTTCAAGCTTGTGCTCTTGACCAAAAATTTCACTTGGAAAGTAGACGTTATTACATTCCTATTTTTTTTTTAAATGATTAAAAATATCAAAATACAAAATATTTTTGATCATTGCATTTAAGAATATCATGAAATTTTGATTTCCTTTCAAAGTTTATACAACTTGGTTAATGATTCATTAAATACTTATAATGAAAAGCCTTATTTATATTGAAAACAATTCCTATATATATTTCAAAAGTTTGACATAGGTTTAATAAAATGAAGATGCATCATGTTCTTAATGAGTCCACCCAATGATGCTTGTGCTTGTTTTGGTGCTTCCCTTGCTTTTGTTTTATTCCCAACATGCTTCCCTTTTGTCTTGTGCCAATCTTGGTTTCATGACCAAGGCTAGGGTTGGGACAAAATATTCAAATAATTTAAACATTTGCCAAATGTTACCAAGTGGAAAACTACAGTTAATGATGAATACAATTCTTTTTTCAAAAAAAAAAAAAAGTTCAATATTAAAAGATCAATGTTATTTTGTCACAAGAGGTTTCTCACAAGAACTAGGATTAGATTATCATGAAACATTTAGTTTAACATGATAAAGAGACCTTTAAGTTAAGAGTTTTTTTTTCTTTTGCGACCTTTTTAAAATTTGAAGTCCATCAAACGAATGTTTGCACAACTTTTTTTCATGGTCATTTGCTTGAAGGAATATTTATCAACCAACCTCAAAGCTATAATCAAAAGGGTTTTAAACATAAAATGTGTCAATTTAAGAAAAATATTTATGGATTAAAACAATCCCCTTGTGTATGGAACAAGTAGATGGGCCATTGGGCTCTTATCTTTTTAAAGACATGTTTTGTTATAAGTCAAGCTAGAAAGGCAAAGAGAAAGAGAGACTAAGAAAAATAGAGAGAAACAAAGGCAAAGAGAAAGACCGAGAGGTAGCAAGAGAGAGAGAGAGTCAAAGAGTTAGAAAGAGATAGAGACTAAGAAAAATAGAGATAGACAAAAAGGCAAAGATAGAGACAAAGAGGCAAAGAGAGAAAATTCACCAAGTTGCAAAATGTTGCCACACAAAAAAAAACGCAAATATTTATGTACAACGAGTTGGTACAACATTTATTTTCTTGGGCCTTTATGTGGGCAACAATCTTTGTTGGTAATCAACCCACATTATTGCAACCCAAAGGTTACTTAAAGTTTTTTTGATAATTTTTGAATCTAAACAATGTATGCCATTTTTCAATCTTGTGATTTATCATCATAGATGTTCACCTAAGAAAGGTTTAACATTAATTGGCGAAAATATTTTAAAAATTGTTCAACTAGTAGAAAAGTGGTGGAAAAGTACCCAAAAACAAATATATGGTCAAATTATGGTGAATGTTTTCTTTAAAATAGATAGATTAAAAATTTGATGATTATTTTCTTTGAAACCAAGATATTTGTGGTAGAATATTCTTGGATTACTTTTATTTTATGGTCAAGTGGAAAACATTTGCCACGTGAAAAAAAATGTTGGTCATGATGTGAATTATGTTATGGTAGTAATCATGGGCATTTTGGTTCAAAAGCCTACCAAAACTAAAATGATTCGAAATATAATCTAAAATCAAACATTCCTTGGTAAACAATTGTGTAAATTTGGTACATTTCGTAAGTTGCAATGTAATAAATTGGAATGGACACACATTGTGTAATTAAATAATGGTGATTTCAAATCTACTTCACACAAATTTCTTTAAGTTAAAGTGTAGTCAATACAAATCATGGGAACTATTCATATATGAAAAATCATTTATGAAAAGTGATGAGGGAGGAAACATGAAACTAATCGACTACATAATGTATTGCCACATTCATGTTGAAATAGAAGTAAGTATAAGTTTAGTTAATTTGAAGAGACATGTAAAGACATTTAGTAAAGGAACACACTGGTTCCCAAGAGTTGATTCTTGAACAATTTAAAGAATAAGGTGGGTGAAACTCTAGAAGAATGCTTTGGGTTTTTCGGTTGGTAGGCATTTGTCAATAAAAACTTTATTTTCTATTTTCTTTCTTGAGTATCTATTTTTTCTACATGGTATCAAAGCTTGGTAGGTTTTAGGAAACTATAAAGCTTTCCTAGTATCATCAACCATGGCCAATAATGGGCTTGAACATTTAATTGAAAGATTTGATGGTAGTAGTTACCAAACATGGTCCGTTCATATGGAGATGTTTTTCCATCAAGAAGAACAATGGGACCATGTCAATGGTTCTATTATTAGATGAATGGATCTTGCAAATCAAACTATTTGGGACATTAAGGATGCAAAAGCAAGAGCTAATATTCTTTTGTGTATGAAAAATATTCAATTGGTCCACGTTAAATTGTTAAAAACATCAAAAGAAATTTGGGATCAAATTAAAACTAATTTTTGGACAACCAATGTTGTTAATAAAAATTATCTAACAAGAAAATTTTATACATTAAAGTTGGATGAGAGAGATATTGTTTGAGGCCATTTTGATAAATAAATTACTATTTGTTAGATGAGTTGATTATAGGGGGAGGGAAAATAGTTGATGCTAATGTTACTGTAGCACTTTGGGTTCAATGCCCAAATCATATATGAATGTGGTTATGGTCCAAATGGCTTGGGTGGGTACTTTCCATGAAGCATTAAATCTCTTATTGGAAGAAGAAACTAAAAATGTGGAACTATATAAAGGGGAAAATTTTACATTGTATAATAAGAATAATGGAGTAAATTTTTATAGGCCAAAAAGACCCAATTTCTTCCATTTTGAAAACCCAAATTGAAAATCAAATAGAAAAAATAAAAATAATGGACCAAAAAAACCTTTGGGAAATTGTATATAGTGCAAGCTACAGGGCATCAAATTAAAAATTGTCAAAAAAAATTACAAATGAGAAAAGTCACAATGCGGTTGAAATTTCTTTTCAAATGAAACAAAAATACCCATGCCTCCAACAAGGCAAGGTTATTTATAGCCTCTTTGTTAACATCTGATTTAAACAATAATAAATTAAGTTGGGTTGTAGATTTCAATGCCACTTCCCATATGATGAACAATACAAATTGGTTTACAAAATATAATCCTCATCCAATTGAGGCCTATGTGTACCTTGGTGATGATATACACCATAAAATACATGGTAGTGGGAAAATTACAATTAAATTAACAAATGGAGAAACAAAACACATTCTTGAAATCTTACATGTACCAAGTTTGACCAAAATTTTGATTTTTGTCCCATAAGCTACAAATGCCAAGTATTTCTTTACCTTTACCCTTAACAATTATAACATTCAAGATAAATGCAATTAGATTATTACAATTTGTGAAAGAGAAGGCAATTTATACAAATTAAGCACTTTGGTCCTTTATTCTATTGATGCTTCATCTTGCATTGATACAACAATTCAAAACAATCCAAATATAAGAAATCATGATTTATGGCACCAAAGACTAGGCCACATTGATGTACAAAAGATGAAACTAATGCATGCAAACAACTTGTTAATAATTTAAAATTTGCATCTTTTCTTGAAATTTCATTTTGTCCAAGTTGTGTGCATGGTAAACAAACAACATCACAAAGTTACAAGCTTCATGGGTTTGTTCCAAATTCATGCAAAATTTATTGTTTCATAGGTTTGTATAATTTAAACACAAATGTCATGCATTATTTAAATGATTTTCATATGTAAACAACACAAATAAACATACGATATCCATCTTGAAACAATATGAATAGGCATATGACATTCATGTCTAAACAATGCACATGACATCAATGTTCATATGATATAAAGAGATGAAAGATGTTCATATCCATTTCATACAAACCTATGAATAGTAAATTTTGCACAACTATTATTGCCAAATCACATTTCATGAAGTTTGTGATGAAAAGGCAAAATTTCAACATCCGGAGGACAAAGGGTTAATTTCATGCTAGACCTTGTGCATTCAAATGTTTATGGACCAATATAAACAAAATCATAGATTGTGGGTTCAAGAATTTCTTATATTGATGACAAATCAAGAAATTAATGTATATTCTATGAAATATAAATATTAAATTTTTGAATATTTCAAAATGTACAAAGTTGAAGAAGAAACCTTTTTAGGAAAGAAAATTAAAATAATTTGAAATGATGGCAGGGGTGAACATTTTTTAATCAATTTATGAAATTTTGTAAAGAAAACAAAATTATCAAGCAAATGACAACAATTTATATTCTAGAACAAAATGGAGTAGTTGAACACAAAAAAAAACCTTTGTTTGAGAATGTGAGAAGTATGACAAACTTTGCTAAACTTCTGAATTCCTTTTTGGTAAAAGTTGTGTCTACAACCAATTATATTCAAAATAGGGTACCTATTTTTGATTTGGTTGGATTAATCCCTTTAAAAGATCAATGAATGGATAGAAACAAAACCCTCCTTGCCTCATTTAAGAACCTTTGGATGTGATGCATATGTGCACATACCCAAAGAGAAAAGACATAAAATGGATGTGAAAAATCAAAAATTCATTCTAGTGGGGTATAATGATAATGCTAAGCTCATAGATTATACAATCCCTCTTCCAGGACTTCAATTATTAGTAGGGATGTCATATTCGATGAGGAATTTCAATTACAAAACATAATGGGAAATGGGTCCACTAATAAGGCCAACCTATTTCAATGATGAATGAAAATAAACAACAAATAAAGTGAATATATTTGGCATTTAATTGAAAACTTGGGGAGGTCATTCATATATTTTAGGAAACACATGAAGCAAAAGGATATTTTTTAATATGCTATGAAATAATTGCATATTTTTAGCATATTATAGTTATATTCTAAGTATTTTTTCAAAATATCCTCAAAATGAATTATTGACACCTTATTTACATTTAAATGAATTATAATTTTTACTTTTTTTCAATAAGTTGCAAGCACCTTGTATGTTTCTAAAAAAATGGAAATGACCTCCCCATGATTGAGAATTACTAAGAACCTTTAGTAATACCACCTACCTATGTACCTCACACTATAAACCCTATAGTAATCCCACAATCTCAACCTTAAAATGAAGTAATTTTTCAAGAATTGCCTTGGACACCTCTTCAAACATACTAAATTTAAGAGTTAATGTTTTTCAAAATCACCACGAGGAAGACCCTTTTGACCATATGGATGATGCAAATATCTTTGACCATGGTGATACAACATCAACAATAGGAGTTTGATGGTAATCTAAACTTGGAAACCATCTCAATAGTTCCAAGATTCAATAAATTATGAATAGCTATTCCAGTATCTATTGAAATAAACTAGGTAAAATTAGAAACCTTAAGTGAAGCTTTGGAATGAAAAGATGTTAAAGGATGGCATGATGTTGTACAAGATGAATATAATTCATTAATTAAAAATAAAATTTGGACATTCACCAAATTACCTCCTAGTAGACATGCCATTGGTTGTAAATAGGTTTTCCATATAAAATTAAAAAAAGATGGTCAAGTTGACAAATACATGGCCCGAGTAGTAGTAAAATTAAAATCTATAAGAAATTTTATGGCCCTTGTAGCTAAATATGATTATGAAGTCCATCAAATGGATGTGAAAAATTGCCTTCTTAAATGGTGAACTCAAGAGAAAGAGATATATATGAGACAACTTGAAGGCTTTTATGAACTGATAAGCATAATCTTGTTTGTAAACTAAATAAAAGCTTATATGGACTTAAACAAAGTCCGTGAGCTCGGTATGCCCATGTAAACACCTACTTATTACAAAATGGTTTTGAGTAAAATATGGTAGACACAAATGTGTATGTCAAAAGAGCGGGAACATTGTTTGTGGCCATAGCCTTATATGGAGATGATTATATAATTGTCACCAATGATCATAAAGAATTATTACCACAAACAAAAGCTTTATTGTGTGTAGAATTTGATATGTCTGACATGGGAGAAATAAAATACTATATTGGTTTTCAAGTTAAAAGGAATCATGAACTTTGTATTGTGGAATTTAACCAATTTAAATACATAGTGATGCATTAAAAATATTTGACATGGAAAATTGTAAACTAGTTTCCACACCACTAGAATTAGGTTCAAAATTAATTAAAGACCAATCTCTTAATTTAGAATTTTCACAAAAAGAAAAAATGGTTGAAATTCCCTATAAATCAATAATGGGGAGCCTAATGTATGCAATCATCTATACATGACTAGACATTGCATTTGCTATGGGAGTAATATCACAACATTTGGCTAACCTTGGAAATGCCCATTGGTCTATAGTAAAAAGGATCATATGATACCTTATAGCAACTTCCAATTAGGGGTTGCTCTTTAAATGAAAATCACCTCTACCTCCTTTACCCAAACCTAATGAAATGTGTTATGGGTACTCTGATGTAGACTGGGTAAGTGACATTGACACCATAAAAATCCACATTTGAATATGTGTTTATTATATCCTCAGCAACTATAAGCTGGACTAGCAAAAGGCAAAGAATGATTGCTCTATCTTCCACTGAGGTAGACTACATGGCCTATACCTTGACATCAAAAGAAGCAATGTGGTTTCATCAACTCATATGTGACCCAGGTGAAGAACAACTTGAGTCTATTATCATTCATGGATAATCAAAGTGCCATTACATTGGTTGAGAATCCCAAGTTCCATTCACGTTCTAGCACATTGAGCTCCAATTTCATTTTATATAAGCCAAATTTTTTTCTAGTGAAATCTAGCTTCAATATTGCTCTATTGGAAAACACAAATTTTGTACTATGAAAATTAGAATAGTGTTTTTTCCACATATTAACAATGAATCAAACTTATCCCAACTTAATAGGAGTGTCGAAATATAAGTTGGTATAAGTTTAGTTAATGTGAAGAGACATTTAGAAACACTTAGTAAATGAACACATTGGTTCGCAAAAGTTGTGACTCTTGAACAATTTAAAGAACAAGGTAGGTGAAACACCTCACCAGGAATGTTCTAGGTTTCTTGGTTGAAAGGAAGTTGTCAATAAAAACTTTATTTCCTATTTTCTTTCTTATGCATCTATTTTTTTCTTCAATTCATGCTCAATGTATGTTACCTGATCCCTTCAAAATCTAATTGATAATTTTCCCAAAGTTATAGATTCTATCTTTCTAAATTAGACTTGTAAGACCCAGTTTTAATCATCTCCCAAGTAGTAAGGTAGTTGGTATATTCCATCTATGAAGGAAGGTAGTTTGTTTTGTATTGTAGTTATGAGTTCCACTAAACCAAGATGCTTCAGATTGTGTTCTTGGTGTCTTTGGAAAGCTCTCAATGAGGAGGGTTGCATGGGTTTGGTTTCCTGATGTTTGAACTTGTGGTGCAAAAGTTCTTGATTATTGAATGATTTTTTCACTGAAAATTAATTAAATCGTGGCTGAAAATTTAGGAGGGATTGGAATGTGCGATTAGTGTTGTTGGAAAGATCTTGATGAGGAGGATTTAATGGAATTTATTTGGTAAGATTTGGATTCAGAATGTGGGAGATATTGATTTTAAAGTGATTTTTGCCACTAAAAACTCAAATAAATTCCAAAAAACCAGGTTTTGGAAGGAAATATCAGTTAAGAACGTGGTAACACTTGAAGGCTTACCATTCAATTCAAGCATGATTTCCTTTCATATTTGGCTGTTCAAAAAATCGATACATACATTGCAAAACAATGTTCACATGTTGAGTTTCCCTATTTTGTAATGGGTTCACACTTGGGCCAAACTAGTGAAAATGGTATTCCAATCTGGCCAGGGTCATCAAATGGTTTTCCTATCTGATGGTTACTAGAGTGGTTTTCTTTTTTGTTATCATCTGGTTTTCCTATCTGAGGGCTATCAAAAGCTTTTCCAATTTGTTCATCACTAGATGGTTTCTCTGTTCAATAGTCATCAAAGGGGTTTTCTATTTGATAGTTCAATAGTCATCAAATGGGCTTTATATTTGATGGTCACCATATGGTTTTCATATCTGATAGTCATGAAATGGGTTTTCTATATGGGTATTTTTATCCAATGGTCACCAAATGGGGTTTCTAAATGGGGTTTCTATCTGATAGACACTAGATGGTTTTCACATGTGGATTTTTTTAATATGGGTTGTCTATCTGATCGTCATCAGATGGTTTTCATAACTAACAATCATCAAATGGGTTTTTCTATATAAGTTTTCTATCTGATGGATGATCACCAGGTGGTTTTTCATATCTGAGAATCACTAAATGGTTTTTCCTAAACTGTTTTTCTATCTTCTATCTTGATGGTCACCAAATGGTTTTTCATATCTAATGCTCACCAGTGTAGTATGCTTTGTTTAAGCCCAAGACAATAAATTATGAATTTGTGTACAATAGCATTAGATCTGCAGCTCATCATCAAAAATCAAGATTGTAATTCAATTGTCAAAAGATTAGAAATTTGTGCTGTCAAGTTCTCACTAGACTGCATCAGGTCTGTCCACAAGGACTCGGACGAGTCTGACAAATGCTTATTGTCGTTGAGACTGTCGTCGTTTTGGAGATAACCAGAGATCAGGTCATATACTGATCCATCCGCACTGCTTCCGTTGAGGTAGCTGTCGATGTCGTCGGTCTGGTCTCCACCATCCTCATCTCTTGCTGCTGCTGCCGCCTCTAAGGTGCGAGCCCAGTCGTCGTCGTCGTCGCTGCCCGCCGTGCAGCTGGTACTAGTACTGTCCGTGGACCCTCGACCTTCAATGCTGGTCTCTAGTTCTTCTTCTACATCAGAGCTGCCACCTTGGGTAATGGTGGTGGTGGTGACGGCGGTGGTAAACACTTGTTGTTGTTGTGAGCTGCATCCTGTAGTTGGGATGATCTGCCATTGGTCACGGGACCAACTGGTTTCGGCAGCTGCTGTTGTTCCGGCATTTGTAGTTGTGGGTGTAGCAGTGGTACTAGTATTCACGGCGCTGGACAAGACGCGGGAGTCATGATTCTCAGTCGCAACAACAGCGCCGGCGGCGGTGGTCACAGCCTTAATCTTCATTCTCTGTAGTCGCTTCCTATGATGAACTGCAGAACCGGCGTTGCTGGAGCTGCTGCACGTGTGCTCGCCTACATACGTAACTTCAAAGAGTGAAGGATCCTCGTCTGTGGGTTGCACCGTCTTCTTCGCATTGCACTCCTTGACACTGCACTTGTAATATCCTCTGTTGCACAAACCACCAATAAATTGTTCACAGTTGGTCACATGATCAGCAAGAACCCAATTCTCCCCGTACCTCTGAAATCGATAAAAAAGGACACTAGATTCAAGTTCAGGAAAAGTTTGAGATGACTTCAAAATCAGCAGTTGAGCTAATGCAGCAGCAGCTATGAGATCCATGAAGTGTGTAATAGACCAGTGAGAACTGATCTTGAGGACTTGGGGAAAATTTTCAAGCTCATCAGCCATGGCGTACCTGCAGAAGTTTGCGTTTTGAATAGCCTTATTGCCATACTTCTTCCAACCCCGATGACCATCATCTGGAATACCCTTCTTCTCCTCGTCTCCTAGACGCTGGTATTGAACTTCTGAGTACTTGTGCTCTACTTCCGCACTCGCCTGCTGATCTCTGCAGCACAAGTCCATCATCTAAGTTCTCAGGGACCATTCGTGAGCCAGCCAGCTGCTTGAAGTATCATGCCTAGCTAGAAACACTAGATCAACATCTCTACTTCCAGAATCCAAAGCTGGTCTTGTGAACTCCCACAATTCTTCAGAAATGCTTTTCATCCAGCTTTGAGATCAAATGTCTTAGACCCAATTCAGTTCTTGTGAACCACACAATTCACAAATGCTTTCTCCTTTGACACTGCTGATCAGTAGAGCTCACACATACGGGTATGCAGGCAAATACCTCTCGCGCTTTGCAGGACGGATTGGGTTTCCAGTCTTCAAGGAAGCACGCTTAATGTAAGAAGCTGCTGAGGCCTCGGGAACGGTTTGTTCCGAGTTTTCAGTTTTTCCGCATGTCGCCGCGAGCTTAAATGCTTCAGCGCCGGCAGCAGCAGCGCCGGAAAGCTGATCATAGCTCCTTATGGGTGCATCATGAGGTGCCGCGTCCAGTGATCTGCACGTCGTCGATGAAGTCATGCGGCTTTGTCCAGATTGAAGATGATGCTCTTGTGTGAGTACCGGATCCGCAAAATTGCCGGACAGAAACAACTCTTCTGATGCATGAACAGCGGGCCATGGGTCTGTTGAATCCATGAGCAGCTGCTGAGGCATTGGCACCACGTCCCCTGAATGCAAGTTCAGGGACTCTGATGTCAAGACTGATTGATCACCTGCAGCACAAAACCAACAGATCATGTTAGCACAAATTGTACATGACCAGCTGCTTCTTGCAGAATTGATGGGAATCTCTTTCTCCGGTGCCAAGTTTTCTGCATAATTAGGTCCAGGAATCTAAGGTACCTGCTGCTGTTACAGTTGGAGCTGCAGCCGAATTTGGAATATTCATATGATCAATGCCTGCAAACAGGTAGCTGCTCAAGGGACTTTCTGCAACTGTACTGGGTCCGGATCTACCTGCACTGAAGCAAGAGAAGGGCTGCTGGCCTGCAGTGAAAGGGTGAGGCGAGGACGAGAGATTTTCCTGTATGAGAGGTACGTGGAGGGGACTCAGAGGCGTGTGTAGTTTCAGCTTTGATGAGGAAGAGCTGATGCCAGGTGCTGGCGCCTGCTTCACAACACTACTAGTCTGGGTCATCCGCGACTCCGGCTTGATCGGTAAATTTTCATACTTGCCGCGGAACCTCATGGCAAGCTGCCTGACCCCCGTCGCTGATGAATCTGTCACTAGCGTTGCAGCTGGAGCAGTCATTGCTGGATCCACACACGACGGTGCAGACGTAGTTTGCGACAAAATCTCCTTGAGACGACAGAGAGCAAGGTGGCTCCAATCCATGGAATTCTCCAGCTTCGCCTTCAAAGCTCTGAAAACTATGGGTGGGATGATACAGACCTGATCACAGTTGACATTTTCACCACTAACACCTGGTAATTGATCTCGCATCTGCATCACTGTCGAAGACGATAGACCCAACTGACGATCCTGATCAGATGAATGCAGCATTAGCATCCCCCACAAATCTTCCTGGTGTATTATAGCTCTCCTCAGCATCTCCTCCACCTTCTCCACGCACTGCTCTTGACTCCAATTTCCGGCTCCTAATCTCATCATCCCCTCCCTAAAATGATCCATTTGTCTATTTGCACCACAAAGTTCAGGTTTTCTCGTAAATTGTTGATACTCCTGGACTAATAATTCCCGCCCAAGTAAGCTTTTTGTTTTTTGGGTTGTTTTTATGCAGATGCAGATCAAGGTCCTTTGAGTCTTGGGCATGCGGTTCTGAGCTCTAGTCTCTGTCTCTCTTCTTCTTCTTCTTCTTCTTCTTCTATCAATCTATAGACTTGATGTCTGAGACCATGACGAGCGTGGAAGAATTGTGAGCATCATGCCATGCTGCATCCGCCACAGCGTTCCTTCAATTGTGCTTGAGGAATGAATACCAGCTGAAGCAGCGATTGTTGTTGCAGCATGAAGAAGAAAGGATTTGTAGGCAGGTGCTTGCAAAGAGAATGCGGAGGCGGGCGGGCGTGCGGGAATCGGGAAGAAGCGTGGAAGCTTGTGTGGATTAGAGCACCGAAACTTTTCTAGGGCAAAGTCCGGTGGTCCGTGACAGGAAGGAGAGGGAAAAATAGCACGCACCAGGACTTTTCCTAGTTTAGTGTGCATGGATTTTGACCCCAGAGCAAAAGTTAAGTGGGGTTTGTATGTACATGGACGTGAAGGCCGTGTTGTCAGACGCGCATCTGCTCCGCTGAACCAGCACCTCCACCAAACCAAGGTGGACCATGGTTTTTCTTGTAGGTACCTACTACCTACCTTCTTCACCCAGGACAAGTTGGACTAGGGTTTTCCTACTTACGTCTCTCTCTTCTTGGTCAATGTGCAAGCATGCTAAAGTAACCCATCATAGATTCTTTGTTTTTTTTAAAAAAATTGAAAATAATCATAAAATAAGTCTTCATGTGTTTTTGGAATTTTTTAAAGTTTAATGATCAATATATGTTAGGATTTTTTTAATGATTTTAGTATAATAATATTGTGTTTTTTAAAAAAAATTGTATTTATATAAATTTTAGAAAATGCAAGTACGTCAAAGGTAAGTGTTTTGAATTGGTTTCAAGTTGATGACACTTTTAAAACATATTAACTATTTTCAAATTTTCAATAATAAAGATCATGTTTTTCAAATTTCTACTTTTAAAATTTCAAAACTTTGATGAAATTAGGTACAGCCCAAGAGAGTTTGATCCCAATTGAAGAAAATTACAGTGGGGAATTTTTGTGTAGGGTAGCAACGACTTAGGGCTGGGGCATTAGCTGGTGTAAGACTTGACTCATTATTTACTACTAAAAGTTTAAACACCCTGATACCCAATGGGTACCAACCAGTTGGGTATCACATTCAAAATTTAAAATAAAATAAAATAAAAATGTGGGCATCTCGTAAAGCAAAATGCCCATCTCTACAAGCAGCAGCAGCAGCTTATGTATTACAAAAAAAAAATGTGTGCACATGTGGGGAATGGGGTAGTTTGGCAGCTTTGACAATTTAATTAATTATCACATTTCTCAAAAAAATTATTTTTTGAAAGAGAGTACAATTCTGTGAAGGAAAGTAAAGAATCTTCCAAAATATCTTATTTTAGACTCAAAAAATTCATGATAAATAAATAAATAAATAATTGGCCAGGCATGTGTTGAAGCTGCCCCCACTGGGGTACTACAGTAGGCATCCATGTGCATGGACTTCTGCAACACTGTCATGTATGGAAATCAGCTCATTTATACAGGCCATTTGCAGAACTGACCAAGGCTCCAGCATACTGCATTGTGCTAGTAAAAATGTACCTGTTATGGTCTTTCCTTCACTCACACATCCCGCTATTGCAGTACCACTTATCACACATTCCTCAGGGGTTTGATGATGCATTCTTAAAGCTCTAGAAGCTGAGTCCAGTATATTTGTGTGTGCACCACCAGTGTTGTCGGGTTCCAGGTTTTGAAGAGAAGCTGTGAAGAAGCTCTGGTCTTTCATAGTTTTGATTGATTGGTTTTGGTATTGACAAAACCTCTTCTCCAGTTCCAGCTAGTTTCAAACAATCTTTAATAGAATGCACATTGCGTTAGGTTGTTGAGTCCAATGTTTTCCACGGTCCTAAACTTGTAGTTGTTCCACTCTTTAAAAAAAAGAAAAAGATTCCAAACCAAATTCTTCTCTACCAAGCTACACCAGCCTTTTCTTTGACTCACAAAATTTCAACAAAGTATGAAATCAAAAATCAAATAATAAACAATGAAGTGTTTTTGAAGGTTTCCAATCCTAACAAGGGAGGACAGAATCATACACACATCAGTGCAATCAAAGTCTGTTCTGGTTCAATAGATGCTCTACTGGTCCGTGTCAAATCATATAATCTAGTTAATTGTCTCGTGTTGAAAATTATAGGCAGACTTGATAATAGGTATAGTAGGTGAACTGTTAAGAAGATAACACTTCAACACTAATTACATTATTTTCAAAAAATGTTGACACTTTTTGGAAATTATTATTTACAAAAGGACAAGATATTGTTGAAGGAAAATATTGAATCTTCAAGAGCACTCTATTTGTCAACATGAAAATTTCAAAATTATTATTTCTTTGACAGACATGTGTTGAAGTTGCCAAGGTACTTGGGTATTGTACAGACTTAGCATCCCAACTTCTTGAAGAAGGCATTACCCAAGCCAATGCTACTGAAAGAAGTTTTAAATCGATGGTTGTAGTGATTTTTTCTGTTTTCAGTTTTTGTCATGTAGCATCATGAGCAATCATCACCAGAAATATTTAGCATTTTGAAAAATGTTCCAATTACATATAGTAAAGAATGTCAGGATGTGAAGCATCATTTCATCCATCTGTCCCATCATCCATCCGTCCTGTCATGGTCTGTTTACTCTGACTGAAAATTGCTGACTCTGCCTGGAGGGCCTGTCATGTGTAGCATTTCCAGCATTTGCCTATCCTGTTCTTCCTTTCTCCTCTCAATCAGGAAAAGTTTATGAAAAAAAACAGGAAAAAAAAAAACATGTTTATGATGGAAAAATAGAAAAAATACATATTACTTTTTTTTAAAAAAAACCTTATAGCCTACCCTACCTAGACAATATAACTGGTGGTTTGCACGGGTGAGTATTTGAAAACTGACCTTTATGCATAATTTATTATTTAAAAAAAAACCCAAGTAAATTGATAACCAGGGGTATTATTTTGACAATGAAATTGTTAACTCATGAGTCTAAATTTTTCAAAAAGATTGATACCTTATGTGATCCAAATTTTTAAGTAGTATTATTATTTACTATTTTCCCCCTCAAAATCACTTCTTTTTCAAATTTTCAATTTTTAATTTCACTTTTTTGCGAAATTTTTCCAATAAATAAAAAGGCTGGGGATAACCATTCAAGATCACCTGGTGTTTAATTGAGAGCCAATTTGCACTTGCTGCTGATTTTGTCATTCTGCAACTACATCCCTACTCTTAATGTCAAGAAAGGGGTCCTCTATGGCCGGCCTACAAATTTCTTATGGGGCTTGACTCCTTACTTTTAATGCTAAGGATTAGGTCCTCTGTGTCAGATTCTGCCACTTAAGCCCTTGATGCCATTATTTTTACCAGAGAAATTTCCCTGAAAAGTGAAATGAAAAATTCAAAAATTCAAAAATGAAGTGATTTCTGGAGGGTTTCAAAAGCCAAAAGTGAGGTGAAAAAATAGTAAAAGATTGCCAGATTTCTACATTGGATTTTCAGTGTGTCACCATGAGTATAGACAGAGTTGTTTAAAAATGTTCCAATATACCTAGTAAAGGACCTAGGACAAAGCAATTGATAAGTTCTGCCTCACAATTTGAGGGTGTCCCCACACATGGGCTTTACTCATTGTAAAGGACAATGCCAACAATATCATAAACTCAAACATATGGCATAGGAGGGTAAGGTTATTAGTTATTACACCTACACCTTAAAAGAAGGACAGATCTTACATCCTCTCACTCTTAAGGAGTAAGCAACAATGTTCTTTCAGGAGTTTTCTTTTCTTTTCTTTTTTTTGATCTGTTACTAGTGGATTTATGGTAGATGACAGCTCTTTCAATTTAGGTCTTCTTTGTTATTGTTGATTGTCATTTTGTAGCTATGGATCCTCTATGTATAGGTTTTGACATGATTCTTGTTGATTGTTTGCTTTTGTTTTTTCTTTGGGTTGTATTTACTTGTGTTCTCATTTGCCTTGTACTTTTGTTGGGGTTCTCATCCTTGACTTTTATTTATAGGGTTTTTCTTTTTTTTATGTACTCAAAAGTGATGATCTTCCGTTGGAAGATGTGAAAAATGTGACAGTCATCTTTAAGAACATTTAACCATATCTAGTTATAAACCATATATGAATAATAAATTTTGGATTATCCTTTTGCATTTTGGACTACATATTGAAACCTAAATATAAAATTATGGCAATTTTTAATATTTTTCTTACTTTTAGTGTGATTGAAACCAGTGTTGTGTAGGTTTAGGTTTCTGGCTAGGTTTGAGTCTAGATCTAGATCCAGGTTTAAGCATTGGACTCCATGGGTCTACATGGACACAGACCCAACCAAGAATCATATCCAATGATCCTACATGAACTTGGACATGGTTCTAGAATCAGACTTGACAGGTCTACATGGACCTAAACCCAAACCTGCCATAGAAACTAGACCTAATGGATCTCAAGGGTTTTCTATAGGGCCCAAGTCATAAGGTTATGTGGGCCAAGGTTTAGAAAGAGTTTGAGGTTTATAGGTTATAAGGTCGAACCTATCTAAGTTCCATCTAGTGTTCTATGTTTTAGGGTCATATGTTCTTGCCCTATGTTTTAATATATAAGGGCATCTCCAATATCTGCACTAAAATGGTATTTACACAAATACTTTGGATGTAGTACAACGTTTCAAGGGTCAAAATCAATTTGGACATTTGGACATTATAAACACATCAATAACCAAAGCTGAAATAAATGAGGTAGTTACAAATGAGGGCAATGACTTGGGTATCAAAGTCTAAATCATGCTTGAGTGGGATCCCAAGGGCAAACAGGGGGGCCTACGACACCCATTTCTCATATGGTCACCATCCACATTCCCATGATGGAAGAGGAGGAATTTAAATGTAATTTCAATGGTTTTTTTAAAAATCTAAAACTTAGAACCCACCTTGAACTTGAAATCAACATGTCTCATAAAGCCTTGAATTCTCAACTTGGGAGTTGAAAATCTAAACAATTGAACCTTACACCAAAATTGATAGATTTTAATTTTTTGAGAATCTTCCCCAAACCAAAGGGTCTTCCATATTACAAATTCTTCTAAACCAAACCAGACGGTTATTCTAAAAAACCAAGAATTAACCAACCCTAATTGAAATGCCTAGTATGTACTTTATTTTTTAATTGACTATTTTAAAGTTCCTTTTCAGCAAAATTTCATTAGTAGTTAAAGAAGGCTAGTAGGCATCAAATCCCACCTCTTTTCTAAGGTATATGAAATATTCATGAATATGGGGTGCCTTCCAAATTTCTTCAAGTCTTTACAAATACGCTTAGTATGAGGTCATGAATTGTAAATTATCACTATGTATATGGCCATGTAAATAGTTTTTCTTTTTTACTCAATAATCTTCCCTCCCTTTCCACTTTCTTTTGCTTTATTGCCATTCCATGACAACTAGTCTGGCCAATGTCATTGGCCCAAATGTGAACTAATTACCTAAGTAATTTCTCCTTTCAGAACCAATTTTTGTAATCAATTTGAATTTTCAATGACAAAGATTACTCAAAATTCAATATATCAGACACCTTAGGCCTAAAAATTAGAGAATCCCCTCCATAAAACCCCCACCCATTCAAGAGTTTTGAATAGTATCAAGAGCATGCCCAAATTTCCTTAAAGTTTTTTAGTTTTGATTTTAGTGAATTTTCAATGACAAAATTGTTCAATATTCAACAACTCTTGCAACATAAAGTTTTGAATTAATGATAAAACAACCCATTTTATCAACTAGTGCTACTTTATTTATTTTTATAATGACTCCAATAATTATATTTATGTTAAGTTTGATTACTTTGGCTATTATATCATCTACACATTACAAAACCTCTCAATACATTCCTACTCATGAAGAGCTTTTCAATGGTACCAAGAAAGCAATGCGGGGACAGAGATCTAGCCGTGACAAAGAAAGAAAACAAAAAAACTACCTTCCTTACTAGATAGATATTTTGGGAGCGTTTATTTAGCTGCATGTCACTCAAGAGCAAAGAAAGAAAACAAAAAACTACCTTCCTTACTAGATAGACATTTTGGGAGCTTTTATTTAGCTGCATGTCACTCAAAGAGCTTCGTACTATATTTGGCATTATCATCACGTTTATGGTGTTTGAATCTAGCCTTCGGAGGTTGCAATAGAGTTTGCTCCTGGTTCACTTGTATCATGTGTGTGTATGTTTTTCATGTGTGTTTTTCCTATTTTTATGTTTTTCATGTGTGTTTTTCCTATTTTACATTTAGAGGTTTGACACTTTATAACTCCTCCATTGCATAACATATCCATGCAAGGGAATTAGACTTACAAGTACACCAGTGTAAGTATGTGTGAATGAAATATCCCTCCTTAGTAACAGACGTACACAACCATGATTGCATTGTACATGGTTGACATTGTTGAAGTCCAATTCAGGTACATAGATACAACTTGTACAAATCTTAATTTTCACACTATACAAGCACAACCCAAATATTTTAAAGCCCAGTACATGTCCAAAACTTCATATTAATCCTTAGTTCAAGGGGAATCTTTGAACACATAAGTTTATTATATTTTGAGATGCAAGTGAATCAAAAAATGGCACTGGTAGTTAACCACTTGTTCTGGTCCAGGTAGTTAGTAATTATCCGGATCTATACAGGCTCTAGAACAAAAATCTATACATATTTTGAGGAACTGAACCATTTCCATGTTGAACCTCAACTGAGATGGTTCTAATCTATTTTTTAAAACCAGAACAAGAGGTTATTCATTTTAAAGAACCGCCCAATTCTTGTCAGAACAGCATGTGGACCTTGAAGGTGCCATGCCATGTCTTGGCAATTTTAAGCTAAGTATTTGGTCCAATGTTAAATGATTAAATAAATTTCCAAGCCTAAGTTTGCACAAACTTTTTCATCTCTAAAAAGGACACTGAAAAGGGGATGCCTACATTTAAGCCTATGTAAACTAACCTAATGAAATTCACTCACAAACGGGTTCCTTCATTAATAAATAGACTAATGTGGTTTGTGCTATTGGTCAAAGTGTGACGGTGGTTATGTAATTGCTTCAAGTGTGAATAGAACCTTGATAATAGAGCACACTCCAATTTACATTTTAAAAATTCTTGAATTTTGTTGAATTTTCTTTGTCAAAAGTGTTCAATGTTCAATAACTAGTAGATCTAAACATTACAAAAGTACGCTGGTGCACTCATATTCATGAGGGACTGTCCAATAGTACCAAGACCACAAGGGGGGCATGTGGCACCATGATTTGGGAGATCTCAATGTGATAAACAAACCTAATTGACTAACTAACTAACTCAATGGATAGAATAATGTAACTCATGTTATGAAATCCAAGTGTGAACATGACCCTAATGATAGAGCACACCCTAATCTTCGTAAAATAATAATATTGATAATAATATTGATTTTATTGAATTTTTTTTTGACAAAAGTGTTAAATATTCAATAAGTCTGAAACATTAAGAAACCATAAGAGTGCATCAGTACTGAGCAAGGGCTTTCCAACAGAACTAAGAGCATGGTTGGAGTGCCATGATTTTGGGGATCTCAATGGGACAAACAATACAAACAAAGATTACTAAGAATAAACAAACAATAGAATACAAACTGGATTACTAAGAAATTGCGACCGAGGTTTCCAAATTTTGTACTCATCACCAATGATGAATTTGATCGAATATTGTCCACAACCATTTTAAAGAACTCCAAAATAGAATACAAACTAGACTACTAAGAAATTGTCACTGAGGTTTCCAAATTTTGTACTCATCATCAATGATGAATTTGATTGAATATTGTCCACAACCATTTTAAAGAACTCCAAAATAGAATACAAACTAGATTACTAAGAAATTGTCACTGAGGTTTCCAAATTTTGTACTCATCATCAATGATGAATTTGATTGAACATTGTGCACAACCATTTTGAAGAACTCCAAAATTGGGCATAGAATTGAACCGTAACCCTGCCAAGCACTCACAATCTGGAAACTGACTTTAGAAGGGTTTTTGGATTCTTGTGGGTGCCTCATTTTTCATATGTTCTCTGTCTTCTGTTTGTGATGGTACACTACAGTGTTTCTTTTAAAAGATTTCGTGGATAGTCAAAGTGGCAATCAGTCAAGAAAATAATTTAGCTAAACTTGGTTACATGCTAGATACGAAAGTAGGGGAAAAAAAAAGAATCCTTGTATATTCTTGGCTACCTACTGAAACATTATCATAAAAATCTGACGATTTAGAAAAAAAAATTCCTTTGAAATCTGACAAATTTGATCAATTTAGGCCAATTTCTTTCCAGGAAGAAAATCAGTATTAGTTTTATTTTACATGTTTTTTTATCAAACGAATCGAGCATTGTGACAGAACCTGGTGGCTCTACATACGGCTAAGCACCATCCACCTCTTTTTGCTCTAAACAAAGCTTGTTAGGGGTGTTTAGTGTAATTATAAGCCTCCCACACCAGTTAAAAAGATGAGAAATGAGAGAGATAAATGTCTTTGATGAAGAGATATTTATCTCTGGAGGTTAAACATCAATTGCATGAGCATGATTTTGCACAAGGTACAATAATTTAGAATATATGGTTATTTTGTACTTAACCCCTAAAATGTCAGGATGGATAAATTTTGCAAACTTTTCAGTTATGTTTGACATTTTGTGAGATTTAAGGGTAACGCAAGACAATTGTTGATTGTGAAAAACATGAATAGCACATTGCACATTGCCGCAATGAGGCTCCTCCATAAATAGGCTCTAGACAAAGCTCAAAATAAGATATTTAATGTCTCCCCCTTTTCAAGTTAGGAGACTCATCCTGCCATTGTCAGCAATATGTATATATGGATTATATATATAATTTGGATTGTAGGGTTCAATCCTTAAGGGAGAGACTACTACAATGTAGTTTGCATTTGATCCTGGCACATTTTTCAAAATGTTCATCAGCAGCCTTTTAATGTTTATTTGCTAAATTTTGTTTGAAAGTCAATTAAAATTTGAAAAATTGAAAATGAAGTGATTTTGAAGGTTTTGAATTGTCAAAAGTGAGGAACCAAATAAAAATCATCAAACTGGCACGTCACATGAAACTTGTGCATTAAAGAAGAGCTTTACAAGGAAAGTCAGAACCCAAGCTCATAATTGCCGAGTTGCTAACATATACCCACATGTTTGTTAAGTACTCACAACGTAGGATAAGGAGAACACTGCGAGTGCTGCAGCAGCAGTGACATATTTCATAGTACCTGGGCCAGTTCCAGACTCTTATATTATATTATATTATTTTGACAAAAACATTCTCCGGGAAAATGAAGAATCTGATGGAATATTTCGAAACATATCATTTGTTGAAATGAAATCGTCAAAACTTTATTAACTTTTTAACACACGTACTGTTACTTGGACACTATGGGTGATCTTTTCTCTGTGTCAGGAACAAGAATGACAAGAGGGAAAAAGCTTTCAGGCTTTTGTATTATGCCAAATGCTCATGTGCAGGTCAATTTGGCATGGCCTCTTGCGCGTACAAAGCCAGGGAAATTTTGTTTCATACTTTGCTATTGTATGTAATTTCAGAGTGTGTGAAGCATTGTTTTAATAGATTTTTGTAGTCTAGTTAGGGCCCCAGTATACACTAAGAGTGAGGGCCCAAAAAACTTGGCACCAACTTTGAGCATTTTTGGCTTGCTGTTTTGCCCCGGAGTTACTAATAAATGCTGGAATATTGATAAATGCTGAAACATTGGCCACAAGGGTTGCAAATTGGCTTCCCCGATTCCATCGTATCCTTTTTCAAGCGTTGGGGTCAATACAAGGCAATAAAGTTCGACATTTATTAGTAACCTTGGGCAGATTGGAAAGATTAATATAGTTCAGCCTTGACACCTAGTGTAAAGACCTTGGGGCTGATTTCAACTTTTGCACCAATAGGAATGCTTATATGGTTTGAACATTGGCCCTTACTCCTAGTGTGAAGTGGGCCTTATAGAGTGTCTTCTTTGCACTGAATTTTTCCTTCACAAAGGACAGGCATTGCAAAATATTGTAATGCTCAGTCAAGCAGTAATTTGTTTTTTAAGAAATGCTCACTTTCTTTTTTTCTGCGATACCCAGTAGTCATTGTGTGAACGTAGAAATATAAAAATTTGCTTGGAGCTTTACGGTGAATAAAGCCTGCGGTCTTGGGCTTTCCCCATCATTTTGTTGTGATATGCTCTGGCACTAGGGCATCCCTGAGTGTAGGATCCACCGTTAATTCCTAGGGTATAACGACCCTACACATTGATTTGGATAGTAGGAGTGCCAAAGGAGAGCAGTTGTGCAATGTGGAGGTGTGTTATATTTTCAAATTGGGAGCATCCCAAGAGGGATTTAGCATCAAATGGTGACAGATTTCTAGAAGCTGTCCAAAAAGTGCCTCCAAACTAAAACCCAAGTCAAAATGTGGTGACTTTTTCTTTTTTCAATTGAAGTTTTGTTTTTGAAGTTTGGGAATACGCAACCAAAAACATATTTTCAATATTTTCCCAAAAATATATTTGCCAGAAAAAATTTGAAAAAAATTTGGTGCAAAAAAATTATTTTCACATTTGTACAAAAAATTTCACAAAAAGAGGTTCTTGTGAAGGACTCATGTGGGCTCTTATTTCGGTAAACACCACAACCTTTGGCTTTACCCAACACATATTATTCTTATCCAGACCATTACATCTACATCTGTAGGGTGTTTAAATGGAACCTCGACTAAACGTACGCTTGAAAAGGTTTTCACAACCTTGTTTTTGAATTCCATGTTCTTTTGTAAATGTAAAGTTTAATCACTTTAGAAAAAAAAAATGGTAATAAGTTCATAGGGGATGGAGGTTGTGATTTTCACGAATGCACACACCCAACTAGTTTTCATACAATTTCTGATCTATCATGCTTATAGATCAATGTTAAATACATCATGCATAAAACAAGAATGAAAAACTAAATTGTGCATATAATACTTGTGGGGGAAAGATAAAAACGAGAGCCCAAAACAATGCCCCAAGGCACCTTGATTTAAAACTTTCAAAGGCCTTGGAACAAAGAAACAAAATTTTGAAAATAAAATTAATGCTCTAGTTGAATAAAAAAAAATTTCTTCTTATTAAAAAAATAAGTATGTTGTGTTTTCCATTGCAATGAAAAGATTTGAATGGTTAATCTTCAAACTTCATGATAGAAACATGTATGTGTAAGCTAATGGAGCACTTCACCCATCATGTGAAGCCATAGGGGGTTGCCAAATTGTTGGCGCAAGACTAAATTGCCCCAATTTTGGTTTGCAGATGTTAGTAATTCAATGGATTGATTTCCAGCATTTGGTCCAAACCCCATTAGTTCCAAACACATTTGTTTTTTTTAACCAATATCAACATATGTTGTGTTGTAATTGCTTGCAAAATGATAGATGAATGTTAAGCTGAAAGCCAAAATCTTATCTAATTCCTTGGAGAATTAAGAGGGGATTGCAAGACAGACCAAACCATGGTCTGTGGCCACTTACATTTGGAGTTTAATAGATAATGATTTTCCAAAATTTACTGTTTTTACTTGTAGTTTCATTTGTTGAGGCAAGAAGATGACAACTTATTTGACCAATGCAAATTGTACAAAACAATATCCATTTTTAAACCCTAACCCTAAACCCTCAAAACAGCAAATGACTCCTTCATTAGTGGTTTCTGCCCAATGATATTCTTGTTGTTTTATGCATTTGCGAAAAAACCTCCACCTAGAAATACAGTGTATGTGGATTCATGCCTATCTAGCATAATGTGGCATCCATCATGTGCAGGCATTTCAAAAAATGAAATGCATGGAGAGATGAGCGTTTTGATTTTGAAAGGCTTTCGGTTTTGAATGGTTTTATTATTGTTTGTGTTTAGTTTATGGTAGGAGAATGGTGAGGCTTGCATAGCCAATAAAAGGGTGAGAAAATAATTTTGCAACCAAGAACATAGATTTCATAACTATGTAGTAATCATACATAGTTTCGGTCCTAAACCCATTCGTGTTGTACATCTTTTTGGTTCCGTAACCAAGACCCGAGTCTATGTTAATTGTGTTGTGAAATTGTGTTATTGAATTGTGTTGTGCAATTTAATTATATTGTGGAATTGTGTTCTTGAATTATGTTGACAAACTTAATTGTGTTGTTGAAAATTTGGTGGGAAGAAGGAAAGAAAAAAAAAGAAAAAAAAAGACTGTTAATTTTGTTTTACAACGAGGAATGTAAGGCGATTTTTTTATCCTTGAATCATGGATGGAAGTGGCCACATGGGTGGAGGATATTCAACTTTTGGCAATGGAGATTACGAAAGGCAAGCCATGCCAAGTTGGGTGCACGATTCAATGCGTGAAGTAACATCATGAAGACCATAAACACGAGTCATTTTATTTAACCCCAAGTTTGCTTTTGGATATTACTTATAATCCTAAGCATGAACTAAAGTTGGATTTGTGGGAATATGAGAAGATTCACAAAGAAAAATTATAGGCAAGAAAAGGAAAGAAGATGGCACGTGTTAAGCCATATGAAAAAATGTCAATAGAAGTTTATAAAGGACAGTGAGTGTTCTTGAGTAAATTCATGTTCGTTAGACCTTATTCAAACCTTTAGACTTTTTTATATAAAAAATGTTTTAGGTTGTTGAAAGAAATAAAAAGAATATATGTTTTATTTTTAGGATTAATGTTTTAGTGAAAACATTAATGTCAATGTTAGGAAAGGCTTCTGACTCCCCTAGTACACAGTTTCCCAAAGATAGGCAACAGACCCCATCATTGACTTTAGGAATTGCTAGGCCAAGATCACCTGTTGAAAGACCTTTGGGAGAGCTTGGGATTATAAGTGAACCAAGTGTGCTAGTATCACAGTTACGTAGACGACAGGAGGAATCAAGACCTCAACCCGATTCAAAATCTACAAGGCAACACTAAAGGACAATCACACAAGAACAACATTTATTCATCTGGCTTAGGAAGAAGGATGCAACTCTAGATTATGCCAGAACCAATAACCTGCATGTCATGTGGAGTGGAAATGTCATTGATACTCGTGATGGCCATGATCTTGTAAATGTTGTCTTTCAATCCAAGCATTTAAATAGGATAATGACAGGATTGGAAATGTCGAGTCCTTTTAGAGATTTACACCAAGAAAATAGGGAGGATTTTGTTATGAGTGCAATTCAGGCCATTGGGAATTTCCTTATTCATGAGGAAAGGTTGTAAAAACTAATTGATAGTTGGTTAAAATAATTAATTTGTTTGGTGTGTTTTTTAGAGACAAAATAAGAATCAATATGGTTATTCCAATTTTTAGGGTAAGTAAGGGTGAAGACCCTGAAATGTTTTTAAGGGAATATAAACGGGATTTTATTAGTACGGGGCTTAAAACAACTACGAAATGGCTTAATTTTCTTCCTGAATTCTTAAAAGGTACGGCATCACTTTGGTTTGAACGACAAATGGAAAAGTTGAAAGGATCATGGATTGACATAACTAAGGCTCTAGTGAAGGAGTTTTCTGTGAAGAATGTATCCCAAAACTTTATATTTGAACTAAGTCAACTAAAGCAGGGGGCTTTAGAGTCAGTAAGCAAGGTTAAGGAGAGGATAATGACATTGTAAAATAAATTCCAAGGGTGTTTTAGGGCATAAGGTCATGAAGGAACTTATCCAATTTTTGCGGGAGTCAATGCATTAATACTAAAACATTTCACCATTGGTTTGTTATCAGAATTACGACAACAAATGAGATAGGAACAAGCGACAACATTTGATGAAGCAACGGACGTGGCCGAAAAGAAGGAGGTGAGCATGGAGGAAGTTCCACAACTAACTATGCAATCCATGGTGAAAATAATTCAATTCTCGACTGAACCAGAGTTGTGGAAGCATCCAGAAATGAGCTTCCGCATGGAGTCGGCTATGGAACAAATGATCAATCAAATGAACCAGCTAAACCTCCATCTACTATAGCCAAGGACTAGTAAAAATAGAAACGTGGAAAGGGACCTATCAACAATTCAATGTTACAAGTGTCGGGAAATGGAACATTATTTAAAAGAATGTCCAAACTCGCCACCTTGGTTACCAGAGAGAATGTGAGTTCTTCTACTCAAAGGTTTTCCAGCAAAGGAAAAGGGCAAAGTTCAAATGCATTTAATTGAGTCGATAAGTGAAGGACGGGAAAAAGTTTTGATGGGTTTGAAGAAGAGCCTCTAATTCCCTAAGGATGCGATGGATGTCATGGCCCAAACTAAACGATCAGTGGAAGACACTATTCATCTTGATGCAAACATCAAAAGGTTCAAGGAGATGGCGAGAACCCTAAAAGAAAAGAAAAAAAATCGAAGGCGAAGATTTGACTTCCAAGACTTTCCAATTTTTAGAGATTCTGGTCCTTATTTAGGTGAAGGATGTGGGATCGCAAAAAGTAAACATCACCATCGGATAATTAGTGGCAATGGTGTGTCAGCTCGAAGGGAGTTGAGAAAAGGGTTGTCAACACCTAAAGTCCCAAAAGTACTCACGCCTTTTAATGCCATAGCAGCCGAGCGCAAATGTGATTCGATCATTGATGTGCAATGTAATGGATTAATGTTGCGTGGAGTGTTAGTGGATGGAGGGGCAGGAGTCAATGTGATGACAATTCCTATAGTGAGATACTTAGGCTTGAAAATTGATAGGCCAGCCTCAGTAACCTTAAAGATGGCTAACAAACAAGTTGTTAGGCCAAAAGGAGTCATTAACAATGTGGTGATCACTGTAATGAGGGTTTCTACCATTGTGGATTTCCATGTGGTATTAAAGGAAGATGGGGCTTATCCAATGATATTAAGTAGGCCTTGGTTAACAAAGTCGCATGTAAGGAACTATTAAGGCGAATGATACATGACCATTGGAGTTCATCCTAATCGACAGAAAGTTCCATTTGTTAGTTTTGTGAAAAGCTCTAGAAGGACGAGTGAATATGAGGATGAATCAGAAACAGACCAAAGCTCTAGCTCTGAAGGGATTTACACGTATGATTTTAGTGAAGAGGAAGTAGGGTTATATGCTTTGGAGACAATTTTTAAGGTTGGAGTTTTGTCGAATCAAAGAGTTCAAGGGGATGATAACTAATCAACTCCATGCGTGTTAACATAAAGAGAAGTTGTGGAACGACTAAGCAAGATTCAACTGGGACCAGATTTTCAACTGGAGGAAAAAAAAAACAATATGAGGATTTACTTCATAAGTATATCCATCTTTTTACTTTCAGCTACAAGGACCTAAGGGAAGTCACCATGGAATAAAAAAAAATTGAACTATTACCAAATGCCAAATCGATCAATGACATGCCCCCAAGTTCTTTATTAGACCCCAAAAGGGTCCAACTATGTCAAAGAGCGGAAGTAGTTGGAACTCAGTGCCGCTCCTAGCTTCCAACACTAAAAGGGGTAAGAGGGGCATGCTAAAAACTCCGAGATTAGATTAGGAAGAAGGACAAACCATTTAGTTGGTCCTGCATCTAAAACCAACCAATAAGTTGGTTAGTTCACATTAAAAACATTTTCGGTGTTGGAATAAGGCACATGCAACCCTGGATTCACTTGACTCACCATGGTTTGGACTTGAGGGAAGGCACCACCTTCCCCCATATAGTATTTTCTATGCCTTTCCGCCACACTTGCATCCGAATGGCACTTTTTCCCAAGACTCCCAAAGTGGAGTCCTGAAACTATCTCAGTTTGGACTCCCGAGACTTTGGGCATTCGTAACTTCTCGCTCCAATCCTTGATAGGGACGAGGTCTAAAGCAAACTTGTAACTCTCCTTGAAAGTTTTCCAATGGTGTGTTGCACTCCACTTGCACACCCCGGAATTGGGTCGATTCCCGATTTTTAGTGGTCGAGAGTCAAATTGCCAATTTGACTTCCGACCTTTCTTTCAACTATAACTTGTGCTGCAGATGTCAAAATGGCTCATGGGAGGCCATTTTGTACATCTACACTTCAAGACCTTTCCAATGGTATGAAGAACACCTCAATGCGAGGTGTTTTGACCCTTGCAATTGAGTTCTGAATTTTTGGGAGTCCCGGAGGACTCCCAAGTCCCATATTCGGAAGTGTGAATGGCGACCTCACACTTCCTTCAAAGTGGGGTTGCGACACTCAGGGCCAAGCAAGGGAGGTGGAACCCAAGATACACGGCCATGGTGAAGGAAGTGCTTGACAAGTTGTTGGAGGCAGGGTTCATTAGGCATGTGGAGACAATTGAGTGGGTTTCTCCTGTGGTATTAGCATTAAAGAAGAATGGCAAGCTAAGGGTATGTGTCAATTACAAAGCTTTAAACAAAGTAATTAAGAAAAACTAATACCCTTTGCCATTTTGTGAAGAAATTTTGGAAAAAGTAGTAGGGCATGAGATGTACACATTTGAAGATGAGTACATGGGCTACCACCAGGTGAAAATTGCTTTAGAAGATCAATTAAAGACCACATTCACCACACCTTGGGGGACATTTTGTTACACAATAATGCCCTTTGGTTTGTGCAATGCTACAAGGACATTTTAATGTTTAATGAACAAGGTCTTTGATCCATTCTTGGGCCTTTTTCTACGGGTTTTCATTGACGACTCTGGAGTTTATAGTGATAAAGCTTCTCACCTTGCCAAACTTGATTTAGTTTTTCAACGTTTGGATAGTTCAGGAATGACTTTGAACCCTGAAAAAACCACAATTGGTTTTTCAGAAGGGAAGATGGTTGGATACATTGTGTCAAAGGATGGGTAGCCATAGATCTCAAGAAGCTTTATAAGATTTCAAAGTTTCCCTTTCCCACCATGAAGAAAGCCCTTCGAGGTTTTTTAAGGATGGTGGGATATTATCGTAGTTCATACACATGTTTACAACAAAATCACATCCTTTAATACGATTCTTGCGTGAAGATGCACCTGCACCAATGAAGGACGAGGTGTCAAAACGGGCATTCGAACAACTGAAGTCAGCTCTTCAAATTGCGCCAATCCTTCGAACTCCAGATTAGAACAAACCATTTTTAGTATATTATGATGCATCTGGAGAAGCAATGAAGAACACACTATCACAATTGGATGAAAATGGCATGACCATCCCATTCATTTTGCTAGCAGACAATGAACTTCAACAGAGAAGAATTATATTATGATCGAACAAGAAGGTCTTGTAATTATTTTCTTTCTTAAGAAGTTTCGCCATCACTTGTTGGGGTACAAGGCCAAAATTGTGACAGATCACAAGGCCTTAACCTACTTGGTCAACAAGCCCAATCCAAGTGGTCGACTTGCTCGATGGTTACTCTTGATGGAGGAATTTGACATTGACATTGTCCATCGTCTAGGGAGGCGGCATGGCAATGTTGATGGCCTTATAAGAGCATACGAAGGAATGGGTGATGTTTCAGAGGATGACGACTTTCCAGATGTTACAATCATGTCCATTAATGCAAAAGAAGCACCTGAAGAATATCGGGAAATCATTCAATACTTAGATGGCATGAGGTTTCTAGATGGAGCCACAAAGGCAATACGAACAAGAATTGTGCACAAGAGTCGAAATTATTCGATGATAGGCAATCAGCTCCACTTCCAAAGAAAGGATGGTGTTTTACGACAAACCATTGGAAAACGTGACACCTCATGTCTTTTGTATGAGTCTCATGATGGGTTTTGTGGAGGCCACTTTGCGGGAAGAATCACTGCAGAAAAGATTTTGCAAGTAGGTTACTATTGGCCCACCCTCTTCAAGGATGCCCATGATTATTGTAGGAATTATGATGTGGGTCAAGCCTATGCACAAAGGTCTACTATAAGTGGCCTTTTACATCCCATACCCCCTTTAGGACCTTTTGAAAAATGGGGAATTGATTTAATGGGCCCATTGCTAATGATTAGGAGAGGGCATCGATTCATTGAAGTTGCCATGGACTACCTCACAAAGTTTGCAAAAGTACGTGCCTTGAAGTCTTCAGTGAAACAAAAAGTAACACAATTTCTGTATGAATGAATTTTTACTCGATTTGGGACACCACTTGAAATTGTTTCTTATAATGGTCCCCAGTTTCTGAGTGAGGTTGTGGAAAACTTGTTAGCACGCCTTGCAATGAAACATAGGTTTACCACTATGTATAAGCTTAGCATTAATGGCCTAGTAGAAAGGACCAATAGGACATTGTGTTCCATGTTGGCAAAAAAGGCCAAAGTTCATGCGAACATTTGTGATTGGGATCTCAAAATCCACCATGTTGTGTGGGTTTACAACACCACATACAAAACTGCCACATGGTATTCACCTTTTCGTTTAACCTATGGGATGGAAGCGTTTTTACCCATTGAACTAGAAGTAATGACTTTACGCACTGCCACAACAATGAGACTTCCTTTGGATGAATCCCAATGCCATCGATTATTATAACTTAACAAGTTGGACAAATTGCAGTTGGAAGCCTACCAATCCATTGAAGTTGCACATGCTCAACAAAAGAAGGCTTTCGACAAGAAGGTGAAGAAAAAGGAGTTCAAAGAAGGTGACCTTGTCATGATGTTTGACGCTCGACATCATCATAGGGCTTTCAAGAAATTGTTACCCAAGTGGTTTGGACCTTTAGTTATCAAAAAGATGTTTGTTGATAATGGGTCTTATGAACTTGAAAATGTCGATGGCTCACCATATCTAGACCGCATTAATCATGACAAATTGAAGAAGGTTTTGGATAAGTGATTCCGAGGACGGAATCCACAATGAGTTTGGGAGTGATGTAACTTGATGTGTAATTTGTTATAATTATACAATTACTTAGGTAATTGTTTAAAGGGGTAAGTTGGGTGGTAGGATTCCATAATTTAGTCATGATGCATTGACGTATGTCATGTGCACCATGTGATATTATTTCCTTGTGATTAATTATGGAATCACATGTGCACCATGTGATATTGTTTCATTGTGATTAATTATGGAATCACATGTGCACCATGTGATATTGTTTCATTGTGATTAATTGTGGAATCACATGTGCACCATGTGATATTGTTTCCTTGTGATTAATTGTGGAATCACATGTGCACCATGTGATATTGTTTCTTTGTGATTAATTGTGGAATCACATGTGCACCATGTGATATTGTTTCCTTGTGATTAATTGTGGAATCACATGTGCACCATGTGATATTGTTTCCTTGTGATTAATTGTGGAATCACATGTGCA
>Ga0116227_10002240_pt1 | contig 44049 bp, 42 predicted proteins | sample S1TSphgellanicum_FD_89693 | JGI IMG/M metagenome (GOLD analysis project Ga0116227, IMG submission 89693) | Host-associated microbial communities from peat moss isolated from Minnesota, USA - S1T2_Fb - Sphagnum magellanicum MG | ecosystem: Host-associated > Plants > Peat moss > Unclassified...
AAAATAGATTGTGCACATATGTCTTATTTTGTGCGTCGACACTGCCCTTATTTTGTGCACTTTGTGCGTCTAAAAATAAAACGCACAAATTTATGAGGCCTGCTCTAGGCTCATGCTATAGGTTCATGCTCTAAGCTCATGCAACAGCTTGCGTCATGTATATATGATGAACATATACATGTTCATCCTTTGACCATCCATATAACATTTGCAATTAAATCTTGGTTTTGCAACTATTTTTACAACTATCAAATATCCACACATTATTTACCACATGTTTTAAATTAAGGTAATTTTAAAACAATGATTGTAAATGTTTAAAAAATCTATGCCATCAAATTCCAATGACTTGTGGTGGTGCAATTTGGCAATACCAAAATCCACCATGTGGCACTATGAAAATTATTTTATTATTCAAACATTGATCTTGGCCATCCATTCTAAACATTCATATTCAATGTTCCAAGATTGTGACATGTGGTAAAATTGGAGTCTAACAAGTGGCATATTAATTATATTTTGGAAAAATAAATGAATATTTATTTGAGTAATTAGGTAGGTAGGTACATAAGCTTATGTAGGTAGGTGAAATTAAGTAAGGAGGACATACCTACCTACTTAGGTTACGTACCTATTTACCTATTTACATAAATAAATAATTGAAACTTATGTACCTACCTACTTACCTAGGTAGGTAGGTAAGTAGGTAGGAAGGTACGTGGGCTAGAAAATAGACATGTAAATATTGTTATTTCATTTCATTTTTTGTTTTTTAAAGATAAACTTATTTGAGCTCATCACTAATGGCACATGTTTTCAAATGTGAAAACATAAGAGAAAGCATTTTTCTTATATAGTTTCCAAGATGAGATTGGAGAACAAAACCATATGAGTTAAAAATTTCTAATTGCACCTTAGTTGTGAGTTGAGTTGCAATTAAAAATATTTTCTCATATGATTTGCATTTGTTTTTATTTTGTAAATTATATAAATATACAACCAAATAAGTGAACATGAAGCTAATTAACTAACTCGTTAATTAACCACTAACTAATTACCTACCTACCTACCTACCTACCTACCCATTTAAAAACTTATTTATAATTACCTACCATTTAAACCTACAATTTTTTAATTATTTAATTCTAAAAATAACATTCATTTTTACTTCATCCTTTCTACTAATTAGTCAATTGATTCATAATCATAATTCAACAACAATATGTAAATATTTTATAAAATTAATTAACTGGTTCTTATTTTAAGTATAAATTTAATCAATCATTCATTAATACCAACTTAAATGTTTTTGACACTTAACCTTTCAATTTGATTTATCAACTAAATAAATAAATAAATAATTGATTGATTATCTAATATAATCAATTATTAAGTGATATAAATATCGAATATTCGGTATTAACTATTAAATTATGAACTTATTTCATCTACAAATATAATTTAAAAAGATAATCAGTTTTAATTAATCATTAACATCAAGTAAATAATTTAGCTCATGCAATCTAAATTGGTTAAAATTTAATAGCTCATTCACTATTAGTTAGTTAAATATTTATTAACCATAACTCTTGATTCATAAATTTGAATTATCAGATAATTAATTTAATTATTAATTAACGTCTAATAAATTATAAACCATTTAATAATTATTAATTCTGAACTTATGAATTTTATAGGAAATAAATTTAATTAATCATTGATAATAACTAGAAATTTGAAAATTTGAAGTTCTAATTAATGTTTTTATAACCTACATGACTATTAATTAACTAATTATTATTGTCTATTTACCATAACTCTTGATTAGTAAATATGAATTATCAGATAAATAATTGAATTTTAATTAAATTATTAATTAACTTTTAAAACATTCCAGAATGATTAATAAAAATTAATTGTTATTATTATTTTATGAAATAAATAGGAAAAAAAATAATTAATCAATAATAATAACTAGATAATTTTTTATTTTAATTAATATTCTTATAAGCCACATAACCATTAATTAACTAATACTTATTATTTATTTACCATGACTCTTGATTACGTTAATATTAATTTTCAGATAAAAAATTAAAATTAATTATTTACTAATTAACTTACTCGTTAATTATTTATAGTTTGTAGCTTGGTTAATAACTTGAAATGAAAATTTTATCAAATAAATCAGTAAATATTGAATGTTCTATATTAAAATAATTAATTGGTTAAATAATCAGATTAAATTATTAATATTTATTGATTAATTGATTATTCAGTACTAAATTATAGATATAATTTATGTTTGATGAACTTATATATATATATATAGATATTCATTTTTTTCATTCTAATCAATTTATTCTTAAAATTAATTGATCAATGATTATTCATTTATTAATCAATAATAAATTATAGATGTAAATTACTAACTCATGAAAAAAAACTGGTTTTATTGAATTAATTAATTATTATTCCATAATTTACATTAAATTTGGTGATAATATATTTTTATGAATAATGAATATTGGTTTGACATTAAGATTATGTCATTTAATGTGACCTCACCACTATAATTTGATTATACATAAAAGGAAACATGGTATATTTGTAAACAATCTATAATATAAAATCCAGATGAAATTATATTTTTTAATATGTTCATAAGATGAAGTAATATGTGTTGAATATGTGTTGAATATACATTAAATACATTTAAATATGTTAAATTAGGTTTTAATATATGTTTCATGTACCTTTACTACATGTTAAATTTAGCAACGGCATGGGGCTTTATAAAAACGGAATGCTTGTAGAAGTGGAAATTTTTGTTTTTAAAAAGCCCAATGAGATTTTAGATTCTACAAGGCCCTCTCTATATACATTAGAGAATCAAAGGAGGCCTTTATTAGTGTTGTGTGTTTACATGGTTTAGGATTCACACTTTGTGTTTAAATGTAAATTGTTTAAAGAAATTTATTTACATGTTAGGTAAATGTAAGTGTATATGGTTCAACTATAAAACATGTGAATGTATATGGTTCAACTACAAAACATGTAGGTGCAGATGTACAAGTTGAAATGTGTAAGTGTAAAATTGTGTAAATCATTTTAGGCCATGTAAAATAGTGTAAATGTAATTGTTTGTAATTTTAAGAAAATTTGACACTTATGTATAACGTAAAAAGGAACAAAACCTTCAAATGAAGCAAAGAAGATGGGAAAACATACAAACTTCGATTTATTCACTTGATTGCATTCATTTTTAGTGTCCAATTTGAACATTGAAGTGACATATTTATAAAAGTGCCAATAGGCATAGGAGTTCAATCAAAACTAAATAAGTTCAATGTGTAGATTAAACAAAGCATTACCAAAATCATGGACACATGTGCCAATTTTGCACACAATCCTTTACATAATTTTCAACCTCATTGAAAAATTCAACATCTATCACATCTAGTATCTCTTCTTTAACCTCACCAAACCCATCCACATCTTGAGGTCTTCCCTTGACTTCAAAACCAACATGGGATCATCGAGCCAATTATTGATTAGAAGAACTAAGGGATTCAATTTTTTTGCACCAAATCAACAATGACAAAGACCTTTGAGAATGCTTGCAATGGGAAAAAAAAATCTATTTCAATTTGACTACTAGGCATGCTTAAAATTGTTCAAGTTAAATAGGTAATTGTTGGAAATTGTCCTTCATGTTTAGACCACCAAAGAAAAAGGTCCTCTCCTTCTTCCAACGGCACATTAAATGTGTGGAAGCATGATAATTCATGTCAAAACTACATTTACACACATAATTCCCAAATAAATTAACTTGAAATGTGCAAGTTGTAAACAAAAAAAATAAATCACAATGTCTTTCAAATAAGTAAAAAGTAAAAATTATTTGTTCAAAACAAGTCTCATCATTGGAGACCCCTACTCTAGAAATAACATTAATGTTGTGCATAATTTTTTGCACAACACTTGTTCATGCATTCAACCTTCCATGGAATTTTTGGTATAAATTTTTAAGGGTTGGGAAAAGGAATTGGCTATCATATGCACTAACAACTTCAATTGTTAAAAAATGACCAACAAAGTTTTCCACTAGATTCAAGTCCTTGAATTAGGGATCCAGCATGAGAGCAAACATATTATGGGTTTTAGAAAGCTTGAAAGAATCCATGAAATCAAGGAAGGGCCTAAAAACAATACTCACTTGCTTTCACATGTTAACACCAAGTTGTTTCACCTTAATGTGCATATCCATGTTTTCAACATCAATCTTTGCTTACAATTTCAATTTATCCTTAGACAATTACACATATAACTTGATTGTTGAAGCAAAAGCATTTGACAATACCCAACACCCACAGTGTTGGTTAAGTACACAACTACTTACAACAAGAGAAAATGCAACACAAATTGCCTTAGCAATTGCCCATGTTGTGTTAAAGGAATCCTATTAGCTAAAGCTTTTGTCTTACAACTATAATAATTGATAATTATAGCTTCATAGGCTAGGCATTACTTAAACATGGCAACTATGGATGTAAAATGTCTTTTCAAATTGGAATTGTTAACTTTCTCTTAGGTAAACTAGAAAATCAACATGTTTGTTTCCATTGTTTTGCCCCTTTGCCTACAACATACAATGAAAATAGAAGATCAATTTTATTTCACATTTGGAAACCCACAAATCCTTGCATTACAAGAAATCAAGATTGTCAACATACATATCTAAGTTTTTTGGCCATGTGATGTAAACTTAAAAGGATGCTCACAAAAATTTCACACTAATTGAGCCTAGGTCCTTGGAATCTTTTCATTATCGGTTGCATATTGAGTTGCCTTGCTCATGGCATGTTCAAAACATGAACCATCAAAATGAACATGCAAATTAATGTTTCACATGAAATAACAAATTTTAGGGTTGTGGTCATGTTCCCTAAATTGGTGCATTCATTTTTCACATAACACAAGATTGTCGTGATGTGGAGTGTCATGATGTATGGTGTCGTAAGGGTGTAAATCCATAGTAAATTCTACTAAACAAAAAGATCAAAATCAGTCAAAGGTAGAAACTAATCAACTAAAAAAATATGCACGCACATATATATACAATGCACAAGAGGAGGCTGAGATGAAATTTTCATGTATATTAAATTGTAAAGAAAGAAAGAAAACATAATGTATGTAAACAGTGGTTATGTAATAGCCACCATGAACATCTAGAAATCCAATCTGACTATGGAGGAAACTTTCCCTAATAAGGGAATTCTAGAAAAACTAACAAGAGAAGGGAAGAGCTTAGCTTTTTATACATTCACTAACAAACTGAAACCCTAAACAAGCCATAACCCTAAAACACTTAATAACGTATAATAATTTAAGAACGTACATTAACCCTAAAAAGCATGATTAGCATGCCCATAACTGGCTGTCAGGTATAAGGCCATGCATATGGGCATGACAATTATTGTGACGTGTAGTGTCGTGACATACGGTGTCATAAGGGTGTAAATCCATAGTAAACTCTACTAAACAAAAAGACTAAAACTAATCAAAGGTAGAAACTAATCAACTAAAAATTGATACACACACATATATATACAATGCACAAGAGGGGGTTGAGATGAAATTTTCATGTATCCCCCTTTAGACTTGAACCGGGAAAAACATGGCATGGTCTGATTAGAAATTAAGGTTCTGTAGGAAAACATGATGAATAATACCAAATGTCGGCGAGAACTTGAGTGAACTCCGGCTTGAGGTAGAATAAATGGTATCCACCATGTCATGCTCGTACATGGCTTCATACATGATGGTTAGTTATAAGCATGCCCATGTGCGCTTTTAGGGTTAATGTACGATCTTAAACGACTATACGTTATTAGGTACTTAGGGTTTCAGTTATTTGGCGGTAGTATAAAAGGCCAAGCCCTTTCTTTCTCCCTTTAGTTTTTCTATAATTCCTTTGTCAAGAAAATTTCCTCCATAATAAGCTAGGATTTCTAGATGATCACGGCGACCATTACATGGCCACTGTCTACATACATTTCATTTTCTTCTTTCTTTGCAACTTAATAATACATGAGAATTTCATTTCAACCTCCTCTTATGCATTGTATATATATGTGTGTGCGTGTATCTTTTTTTGGTTAATTAGTTTATACCTTTGACTGGTTTTAGTCTTTTTGTTTAGTAGAATTTACTACGAATTTACACCCTTACGACATCGTACGTCACGACAACCATTATAATTATCGCAAAGCAACATTTAATCAACATCATCTATCCTTTGACATACCTGACATGGATAGTCAAGTGGAGGAATCCAAGTTGACGTGATGATGGCAGGATCTAAGTTTGGTAGGTGGTAGGGCGCACAATTTTTAAAGTGATCCCAAATTGTGCATCCGTCAGCTCCTTGCAACTCTAACACACCTGAAGGCTTGATCACCTTAATCCTCAAGATAATGTGATCGGAAGAAGTGTCCAAAGTATCATTAGGTTGCCGCTAGAGATACACAAAGTCAACAACATCAAATTGTCTCACCTTAAGTTTGTAACTACCATCTCATGTGTGTGCATACCGTAAGGTGTTTCAATGATGTGCAATGGACAAGTTCTCCATAGCCATGGGCATAACCCTCCTGAATAGAGTAACTTTCTCTACAATGACCCTAACCCAAGTGGTTGGGGAGTCCAAGTCCATAACCTAGTCCATTTGAGCAGCAATGGAAGAGGGCGGAATGGGAGGTCTCCCAAAAAGTAGAAAGTAAAGAGAAAAATGAAACAAAGAGGCGTGTTTGGACATCCTATAACCCATGGCGATGTAAGATAGGGCCAGTCCCAATCTTCTTTATTCCTAGTGAAGCAAATCTTTTGAAGTCCCTTCTTGCATGTTAAACCATCCTCTCTACAAGGCCATTAGCTTGGGGATGATCCCTTAAAGTCCGGCGATGGTCAATGAGAGCATGGTCAAATAGATCTTGGAATTTTCCTTTGAATTCTGATCCTTAATCGGTAATGCACTCAGCACAAGCCCCAAACCTACTTATGACTTGTTGTAAGAAAGCATGGTTAGTGCTATGTGATGACTTGTCCGGTAACGCAACAAGCTCGACCCACTTTGAAAAATGATTAATCATAATCATGATGTAGACATCACCCTTGGAGGTCTGTGGTAATTTTCCAACTAAATCACATGACTAGCGATAAAACATGCCTTGAATAACAAATGGAAAAAATGTGAGATGTTGAAAGGAGAAGGAAGTTCTCATTCTATCACATTGTTCACACCTAACAATGATGTTTCAGACTTGAGTATACATACCTCTCCAATGGTAATGAGGAGCGAGAAGGTTATAAGTATGCTTAATTCCAAAGTATCTAAGCTTCGAGTGTACCTTCTAAATAAGACTAAGCCGTTCATGTGGTGGAGGAACCATTCTGTCGACTTGTGGTAAGTATTGGACAAGGTGATTGTCCCTCCATGAGTAGCGTTTGGACAACTATTGTATGCGATCCCAATGACTTGATGTAACTTAAGGAAGGTACTCCCCATGTTGAAGAAACCTCAGAGTGTCCAAGTCTTCCCATATATCCACAATGGGATGTTCAATCAGGTTACATTGCAGTAGTGTAATATAACTAGATGCATAAGATACATGTACTACTGGAATCTGGTCGAAATCTTACCTGGCTTCTGAAAAATCTTCAAAGGTAATGAGGGGTCTTCGTGACATGGTATCCAAGCTTTGATGTGTAATACTAGGTCGGTGAATAACCTTGAATTCATACTCTTGAAGTATAAGCGCCCAATAAACTAACTTACCAATAAGCTTATCGTTGGTCATCAACCACTTGATAGGCTAGTGGTTGGTACACAAAGTGAACTTGGTGTCATAAAGATAAGGTGTGAAATGGATGATGGCCCATATAATAGCAAGACACTCCCCCTCGTATGAAGAGTAGTTGTTCTCAGCCTTGTTGCTTCAAGATACATAGGCGATAACATATTCCTTACTTTCTTCATCAAGTTGGCCAAGAATAACACTAATACCAAGAGCACGCCAATTAATGTGTAGAATGAAGACCTTGCTGAAAATCAGGTCTTCTCAAAATGGGGAATTTTTAAAGCTTTTCGTTGAGTGTGTCGAAAGCTTCCTGAGCCTTTTCACTCCATGTCTAAGCAACATCCTTTTTTAACAATGCATAAAGAGGATGAGCAATAGTACTAAAGTCTTGGACATAAATCCTATAGAAATTACATAGTTTGATGAAACTCTTCAAAGTATGAACATCAGTAGGATTAAGCATCTCCAAAATGGTTAATACTTTGGCCCAATGAGCCATAATACCATTCGACAAAATTTTGTGTCCAAGGTAGACTACCGAGGTGATAACAAACTCACATTTTTTAGGATGGATCTTCATATTGACTTTGTGTAGCCTCTTGAATAACTCCTTAAGATGAGCCAAATGTTATAAAAGTCCCTTGCTATGCACTAGGACGTCATCTATGTAGCACTTCAGGAAATTTGCCCCTTCAAGAACTTGGTCCATGACTCGCTGAAAGAAGACATGTGCATTCTTCAATCCAAAAGGCATCACAAGCCATTCCCACAACTTGTTACTTCCATGGAATGTCGTTTTTTTGTGATCCTTCCCAGCAAACATGATTTGCTTGAAGCTTTGCTTCATATCCACAATTGTGAAGATGTTTGAGTCTCCAATGTTATCAAATAGTTCTTTAGGGATGGGCATGGGGTACTTGTCCTAAGGTGTAACTAGGTTCAAAGGCCTATAATCCCCGCACATCTTTTTTTCAGTCCATAATCCAATTGAATCTTTTTTTGCTAGCATTATTGTAGCGGTTACGAAATCAAAACTTGATGGTTGAATGAGACCAACCTCATGGAGCTCTTTGCATCTTTCATTTATTAATTCCCATTCATGTTTACTTTATCTAAGCCTCTACCAATAGATGGGTGTTTCATTTGTAAGGTCTATAGAGAACTGCATAGTCTTACACCTACCTAAGTCTTTCATTGAAAATGCGAACACATTCTCATACTTAATTAGCAAGTCTATGACTTGGTGTCTCTCCTTCTTGGTGAACTAGTTCCCCATAACGAAAGGGTAGTTGGAAACACATGGAATGGAATTGGAAAGTGTGTTTGAAGAACCTAGTGTATTGGGTTTTCCACTATCCAACTGCATAAATTCGTAGAAGTTTGTCATTGTTTTTCCATAAGCTGATGTAACTCTAAGTGTATGAAAAACAACTTGAGTCAAATTACATGGTACCTCCTCCCCCCTAACACTAAGAGTGAAGTGTAGAGTGTTGAAGATAAGCAAATGTACTTGGTTGGGGTGCCATGTGGTCGCATCGCCAAAATTGTAAGCTAATTGAATCAATGTTGGTGTTGTGTACATTTGAAACAATACACAGGTTACCAACAACCATGTAAAGGAGTTCAGGTCCATGCCTCTCCCTAGTAAAACATTATGTTCCAATCTAATCACCTTGGTGTGATTAGTAATGCCAATTTTGAACCCCATAGCCCTTTCTCTTTCTTTTGGGCTTGGTTCATCCTAAGTGGCTGAAGCATGACGATACACTAGGCTTGGTCCATCTCCCTAAAAGGTGTGTGCTTTTGGGAAGGAGACAAAGGTGGGCCAAACACTTATTTGTTTTTTTATTGTGTTCACAGGAAACCAAGGAGGTTTCTCTTGCCTTATAACTAGTTGGTAGGAGCTCTAATCATCCAATATGTGAGAAACCTATAGGTTGGGGTCTCTAATGGTGTATTTTAAAGCCAACTGCAAAACTAAGAGTGGTGCAAGGTTGGTCCATTAGTTGCGTAGCCGGTGCGCATAGGAACCACATTATGCTGCATCGAATAGGAGCAATTCTCCAAGGTAATGCTTGACTAGCGTGTAGTGCTCCTTGACTTTCTCCCTTTGGTCAAGTTGAGAAGGGGTGTTCTCAATTACATAACCAAGCGTAGGAAAAATGGATTGAGCCCAGGTGATTAATCGTACCATGTTCGTGAAAAGATGGGATCTTGTGCACTCAAGCCTTCTCCAAATCTAGCCGCTGAAAATCTTTGACACTCCCAACTTGAAATGATGAGGTCCACGGGCCAAGTAATTCCAAATGTTTCTTCTGAATTAGTTGTATGTTAAAGGGCAAGAAAGTGAAATTGGCCTTCCATGCGGTGGTTGCAAATTGTTGTGGAAATCTGGCTGTGAGTTCCATCATAGAAATACCTTCGAACCACCATCCTTGACTGTAGTAGGGCTTTGAGACCTGTACCAATACCACCAAAAACTTCTAATAATGTAATCCCTTCCTTAGGTGGTGTCCAGGTGATTGGTTAACGAAATACTGACTTAATTGATTCGCCATAGCTCTCCATGTTCTCAAAACTAAACAGAGCTTTAGCCAAGGGCTCCTGAGTTGCTTTGAACCTTTGTAAAACCTCTTATCCATGTTGAATGTTAATAGGAACCACCTTCAAGCTTTCAATAGCATGGGTGTAAACTATCTCCTCTTCATCTCCCTCTATCCACATGTGGCTAGTTTGTTGGATGTAGGAAATGGTGTGTGTTTCCTTGAGCATATAATGGTGAACCATAGGACTATGGTTCCCATGTAAATCAAGGGGTATGTATCCCAGGTGGTGGCCATTAGTTTCCCAATCCACTCGGTAGTACGTATGCTCGAACCAATTGTCAATTGTGAAATCTAGTGGAAACAAAGCCTCTTGCCCAATGAACACATCGTAACTGGTAGCATTGATGACTAAACATCTGACTTGTAGGCAAAGCTCCTGATCTATACCTTCATTGAAGTTAATTGTAATCAAATCCAAACTTTCCCCAAGTACCTTTTCTACGTTCCCATTAGCGATGCAAATTTGCCACATAGATTTTCATAGTTTAGAGTCGAACATGCCCATCTTCTTGGTGAATTGAACTCCAAGAATCACTAGTTTGACACTTGTATCAAGAAAAACCACTTTGGGTGTATGTCCTCCCACTTAGATTGTTGATTCAGTATTGTCAACAATGGTAACTCTAATGGCAATGGAAATTCTCTCATTAAACACCACCTTTAGAAATGAATGAGAGACTTTGTGGAAAGAATGGCTATCCACAACGCCTTTGCTGAGTAACAAATCCACAAATGAAGTGTTCTTAGCTCCTTTCTGATATGTGAATGTAAAATCAGAAGTAGGAAAGCCCACTAGTTTAGCCATGTTAGAATTGGTGACCAGATTACAAACGCCATCTACAACATGTGAACTAATCAAGTGTCTCTCCAAGGTGTTGAATGGGACCCTTATAGCATGTGGATCAAGGATTGGTAGAGGACCTGATGTATTATTTAGGGTATCCTTTAGTACTGCAATTATGTCCCTAGTGTTTAGCTTCAAATTTTGAAAGTTAAACAACGGTGTACTCACAAGCTTTTACGCCACTTCATGCATTTGAAGTTGGCACTCCATAAGCTGATTAATGGAAAATTGTGTGTTTTTTTTATGTCCATGTACTCTTGGGACATGAGAATTTGATGGCCTAACGACTTGTGGTGTAATAGTCTTCTCCCCCCTCGCCAACAAGTTGCGTTTTTTTTTCGTGTTGAGAGGACGAAAAGATTGTGGCATGACTGCTCGAACTCCTCTAGCCCTAATAATAGGACTTGAACCAGATGCGAGTCCATTAGTCTAAATTGCTTGCCTAGTAGTAGGAACTTTAGGTGTCACATTAGCTTTTTATGCCGCAAAGTAGGAAGGGCAAAAAGAAGTGGCAAATTCTAGTGTGAAACTAAAATTGTGTGCATTGGAAAAAACATGTTCCCCAACCATGGCATCGTGAGGGAGGCCATAGAACAACCTAGGAGGTCCTTCCCGTGATCCTGAACCCTATACAGGTTGGGCATGATTAACTGGTTGGGAAGACTTGCCTTTTAGATTAACAAGTTGGGCCTTCAATGATTCGAGTTCATTTTGTAGAGTTTGAACTTGAGCGGCATGGGATTGAGACACCTCTTTCTTGTCAGCATTGTGTTCCTTCTTCTTAGCATTCCTACTGGAATTACCTTTGGTGGGGAAAACTTGAGTGGAAGGTTGAGGTGCCTTAGCTTTTGGTTAAAGGGCAGCGGAAGATGTTAGTAAATTTTACCATGGTAATTGGAGTTGCTTTTGTTATGGGAACTTGGCAAAACAAACAGCTTCTTGATGTCCCTCTTTCCCACAATAATCACAAAAGAGATCCTTGGAAGGAATGTTGCATTCACTAGCTTTGTGGGCATGATTGCCACAATAATTGCAAAAGGTAGGATGGATATAATCAAGTGCACCGCTTTAACCCTTGAAAATGAATGTAATGATCTAGTTAGCGTAACTGGTGGAGGCTCAGGCCTTGAATGTGATGGAGGCCTCATAGTATTGGCATCATAGTGTGCATGAGCTAGTTCCAACTTTTCAGAAATGTTGTACACATCCAGCAAAGTGTACAACTCTCCAAATTCTGCAAAAATTTGTTACAAAACCTACGCATGGAGTGTCGAAGTACCTTCCAACAAACGAAGATATCGATGAACAACTTCTAGGTCTGTGATGCTTTGAGTATCCTCTTTAAGCTTGAGAAGCCTCATGTAGAGCATCTTGAAGGTTTCATCCTTTTGTCGAGAGAAGGTGGCGAGCTATAAAAATTTTTCCGAACTCTTGACCAAAAATTCTAACTCAAAAATTCGAAAGAATTCCCCCACTAGATTAGTAAAAGTTAGTGCATTGATGGTGGGAGGATTATTTGCGGTAACAATAATGAGTTGTTGAAGAGAAAGGTTTATTGAAATAGGTACTAGATTTGGATTTTTGGGCATAGTCCCATGATGTGCAATGGTAGTTTGAAGTGCAACTTGAGAGGCGATGGCGATGGTTATGGCATAAGCTAGATTGGGGATTTAGGTGACACCCAAAATCATCGAAGAATGTTTGCTCGTAAACATCCAATGCCTCATAGTGCACATAACGGGCCAATTGTTTAAATGCAAATGCCTCGGTGTAGTTAACTCCATAGTTGAGCTCTAATTCACAAACCACAATTGAAAAAGTTGCTTTGAATTCCCTCAAAGAAATAGTACCTGGCCGTCTGCTAAACTTCTAAATTCTTCTAGAGGAATTGTTGACTTCCATGGTGTATGTAGGAGTAGGGGTCACAACTTGCAACGAAATATACGGTGCTGGTGTGAAAGCTGGTGTGACATCATGCATACCCCATTGATTAACCCCTCCAAATGGACTTTGATGTATCGTTGATGTAGTGTAACCTAAATTTGAATTCCTGGTAGGAGTTGTACTGGATGACAGTGGTGCTATAGACACTGAATGGTACCGTTGTGAAGATCGTGAGCTCAAAGAAATCAATTCAAATGATTGTGTGTTACTTTGTAGCTGATATCTTAATTCTCGTTAAACGGTAGTGCTCTCATCATCCGAGAACATGGTGTTGTCCCATGCCCCAAAATTTTGTAATAATATAGAGCACTGGCTACAAAATTATAATACAACATACGATTTGAAGAATATGGTGTGTTAACGGGGATGAACGACAACGGACAGACGTTAGTGGATGGATGTTTGTGGATGAACATTAGTGGACGAAAGGGGTCAAACGGACGAAATTGGACGAAAGTTGGACGAATGTCGATGGACGTCGGGTGAATGTTAACAGACGTTGAACGAACGTTGGATGAACGGATGTCGGTCCACCATCAAACGGACATATGTCAAATGTCAGCATAACGTTGCAAATCTGCAACGATGGTGGGCGGTGTAGATCTGCAACGATGTTGGGTGACGACATGGCGCTACAGATCTGCAGTGATGGCGGTGGCAATGTGGTGTTGCAGATTTATAACAATGGCGGGCGGCAATGTGATGCTACAAATTTATAGCGATGGAGGGTGGTGACATGATGCTAAAAATTTATAGCGATGGCGGGCAACACCACGATGGACGCGACGCTGCAGATCGCCCAAAAACTTTACAGCGATGGTGTGTAGAAGCTTTTTCTTTTTCTTACTTGACGTTGCACTTGGTTCCGATAGCTTCGAGAGTCTTCAAAGCTTCCTTTGCTTCGTCCTGTGTTTTTGCGCAAGAGAAAACTTATTTTTTAAAAAAAAACTGTTCATCTGCTCCAAGATACATCACTCCCCCATTTAGTCTCGCTCTTCCTAACTCCTTTAATCCCAACTCTGTTGGTTGGTAGAAGTGTAACAACAAAAGCTCCCTCCAGCAGCAACAACACTAACACCAGCAAAAAAAGAACACAAGCAACAAAAGAAACCTAAGAATTCAAAGCCAAAAAAAATCTATCGCTTTCAACATTAAGCAATAGAGAAGAGTTTTTCTATAATTAAATTGCAAAGAAGGAAATAAAACCTAATGTATGTAAATGGTGGCCATGTAATAGGTGCCATGAACATTTAAAAATCCAATTTGACTATGGAAGGAATTATCCCTGATAAAGGAATTCTAGAAAACTAACAAGAGAAGGGAAAAGCTTGGCCTTTTATATAGATGCCAACAAGCTACGACCCTAAACAAGCCATAACCCTAGAACACCTAATAGCGTACAATAACCTAAGAACGCACATTAATCTTAAGAGCATACATTAACCCTAAAATGCATGATTAACATGCCCATAACCGGTCATCATGTATGAGGCCATGCATACCAGCATGACAAGATCTTGAAGGTGAGACCAAATTTCTTAAGCATAGCCTTTAATTGCCTTGCCAATCCATGCCTAGTAGTATCATTGACTTCAAAAAGGCCTACTATAACATGTCGTTTCCAAATTGCAAATAAATTTTTTATGACAAGGGCAAAGATATATCTTACTATCCCTTGTTCATCCATAAATCAAGTGTAGCCATGGCAATAGGTGTAGCATCAAGTTGAAGTTGCACATGCAAATCCAAATAACAAACAACCATGGTAGTAAGGACTTTGTTAAACAATGTTTTTCAATAAAGGAAAATTAATTTGGGATCAAGTTTCAAAGCCAACCTATGCATCCATATATTATCACGAGTGTTTAAGGATGAAAACCCTTTGGTTGTGAGCAACATCAAATCATTTAAGAATAATTTTTGAATTTCATCTTGCTTCTTGTAAGGAATTTTGCTTCCAAAAAAAGTAAAAATTGCATTTGGTGCTACTTTTTGACATTTCTTGATAGGTTCCATAACCTTGCTATCCTCAACACTCCTTGATTGTGACCTTGAGTTGCCTTCTACATAAGCAAATTCTACAACATGGGTCGAAACAACATTTAATGAGCCAACATGTTTACTTTGCATTTAGGACTATTGTCCTTTTTGGGGTCCTTTTGCCAAAAAACATGTTTTTCTAAAGAGGAATTTTCAAATGAAATATTTTGAAAATTTTCATTTATTTATAGTTACCCCAATATGTTTTTTTTTTACAATGAATTTGAATAAATATGAATTCTTAAAATTCTACATATTTTGCCAAATTTTGTGTTTCATTTTGAAAAAAATTCACAATTTCAAATCATAACAAAATATGTTAACATTTTCAAGTTTATTTTCTTATATTATAAGCTACCACTTTTCTTTAAACAACATATACATTACATCGCATTTACATGTTATAAAGGACTCATGAACTTTTTAAAAACCTTAAATTTTGATAAACACAAAATTGAAAAAAATGAATTTATTTTTACTCATTTAATTTTTTTCAATATCCATATTCGTCCATAAGTGCAACTTTTCATGATTCCCATGCCATTAAAGTGACACCACATAGACAAATGTAACATAAATTGTAAAAAAGTTGACATTTTGACATCAATTTTGGCTCGTTTGAGCTCATCCGCACCCAAATATGCATTGAGAAGCTCAAGATACTCAATTTCAACATCACATTTTATATATTTTTTCCCAAATGATGTGTTGTATGTGATGATCATTTTCTTCCCTTTTGTCTTTTTTGAATTAAAGTATGGGGGACAACATGTGGAAAACAAATAATGCATTTCCATTATTGTACTTGGTCATAATAGGTTGATACTCATTGTTCACAACAAAAAATGCTCATGGAACAAACTTTTGACTCCAAGCAACCCAAAACTTGGCTTGCTAGTGTAACATCAACAAGGATTTTGTTCAATCCATATTCTTATTAACATAAATTTTAATATTCATATTGACAATAATATATGAAAAAATCATTCCCCTAAATGGAGGACTGAAGGACTAATTTTAGGCAAGGATAGTTGCACATCATTTCTTTCATTTGGCAATGGGCTTGAAATCTCCAATCCCATGCAATCTTCTTTTTGTTTTACCATAGCTTAAACATTTAAGTAAAAGGGTCAAATTTTTAATCATAAATCTAGAACTAGCTTAAATCAAATCAAAACATGCAAGGGTGCAAACAAAGTAAAAGGAGCCAGAGGTGCCAAGGTTAAAATCATTTCCAAGGATTGCATTTGACACATGGCATTCTTGTGTTGATCAATTTTTAAATTTTTAAATTTTTTCATATATAGTTTACAATTGTGTTTTAAATATACTAAGTTTTTTTACTATAACTTGGTTTATATATAATTCATTCATGCTTTAAATTTAAAGAAAAGAATAACTTTTGTTAAAGACACATTTTCAAAATTCAATTGTTAAAGTCGAATCACCTTTGAAATAAATATGTTCAAATGCATTAAAAATTTAATCTCATCAATTTCAAGTGTTTTTTTCTTTTATAATCATCGATGTTAAGGTCCTCTCCAATTTTTGCTCAAGCCAACAAAGAGGGTCATAAAAAACTACATGACTTTTTTTATTGAAAATGGGCATGAACATGGCCACAATTTCCATAACTAAAATTGACCTTTACATCAATCCAAATATATATTTAAAAAATCCCCATATATTTTCATTTTATAAAAAATGCACAATTTAATAAAAAAAAATTGCAAGCCAAGTTATATTTGTTTATGATTTCATTCATGTGATCCAAATTTGTCAAACATAGGTATATCCCTTGTCTATTGCTCCTACCACAAAATTTGGCCTTCATATGTCTTGATAGTACTAGGTGTTACTAGATTATGTTTATGAATACATCACATTGCATTGAAAGCTTTTTTGAATGACATGTTTTGTTAATATAATGACTAAATGACAAAGGAAAAAACTATGGTCCAAAGGAAGTTCAAGACCAAAAGTGTAAATGGTGTGGTGGAGGCAATCACAAATTAACCATTTAACATTGGTTTTTTTCATCTCTTTCATATTTCATTTTTTGGGGGTGCTTTGTCCATATTCTTTTGATTTCCCTTACTTAAGCTAGTTTATTTATCATGCCTCTCTTGGGTGATTTTATTTGAATAGAGATTGTTGAATCTCTCTTGTCAAAAATTTAAAATAGATTCTTCTCTCATGAGATTCTTTCAATGCCTTTCACATCACTTACCCCAAATATTGGTTTCAATGGGATAGGAATTGATGAATGTTCCCAAAGCATGCTACTAATCTAAAACACCATTATGGAGGTTCCAACATGAACTTTGTTAGGGATGTGTTGTGTTAATTTGAAAGTTGGGAGATCCTTTTCAACTTTCAACATTTAACATTCAACATGGCATTTTCAAAATGATAATGAAAAACCAAACACATGCAACGTCCCTTTATGGCAACCCCATCACTTGGTTGTGATGTATCACCTCAACCTCATAAACATTATGCCATAATTTGCTTGAGCACCTCAAACTTGTTGAAATAAGTAGTTTCCTTTTTGTGGGTAATGTGGATGAAGAAAGACCTATTTTTCAAGTTTGAAATTCTTCAAACCTAGCTCATATAAAAGGTTGGGTTCCCATCACCCCATAGTTGTGAGGAAGTTTCAATAACAATTCTTCACATTAGGGTGCAATCATACTAACATGTTCTATTAACAACCATAACCATTGTTTAATTTTTTGAATTTTGGATTGTTAAAATAATAATAATAATAATAAATAGAATTATTTTTTATAACATGTTATTGTGAATACATTATGTACATATCATAAAAATTTGGAGTCAATCTAATAAGTGAAAAATACGTATAAGGATTTTTAAGGCTTTGTAACCATTACTTAAAAGTTGGTTAAAAATAGTTCAAAAGTAGTTTTGACACTAAAAACACAAATTGAAAATAAATTTTAATGACATTTTTTGAATATTTTAAAATATAAACCTTAACATAATAATATTAAGAATTTTTCATTTAATTTAATTTTTTTTAAAGATGTAATTAATTTTTTATAAATATATTCTTCCAAAAAAATAGTGGTTTAAGGGGGCATGTGTGACTCCTTATAGCGTGGTTGGATCCATTAGTGAATACATGGAAACCACCTAATACAAATCTTGATGTGCCAATGCCATTTACCAAATTGTTGTTTTGCTGTTTTTGGTGTTGAAACCATTTCCCTTTTATTGTTTCATGGTGCCTTAATTAATGTTGTTATAGATTTTAATTAATGTTGTGTGGGTATATTGGTTTTGATATTCTAGGTGGGTATAGATATATGTTGTAAAAATTTCAATACATATGGACAAGTATGTGTATGGGCATTTGAAAAACATAACCATCTAATTGTTGAATAAAGCTTGTAAATTTGAAAAACATATATGCACTATTGGTCTAGTTACTCAAATTTGATATACAAAAGTTTTTTACTAAATATTTGTATACCATGAAAACACTTCTTATGTCATTGGGCTAAATGTACGTAAGGCAATTATGGTGAAATGTCATTTGATTTCATGTGTTTCATTTTCACACAATATATGATATTTACCCAACCATCATATTTCCATGTTTTACAATGCAATGAGAATACATCATATCACACAATAAATGATAAACCCAACCATCACATTTCAATGCTTTAAAATGCAATGAGAACATCAGTCATATTGCATGATAAATGATAATCCTAACCATCACATTTCCATGTTTTCTTTGTATTTCAGGGTAGAGTTTTGGGGGTGGGGTGTGGTGGGGCAGAGAAGGGGGCCATGAGTGTTTTTTCCTTTGCATGAAGCCCTAGCTTTTTCTGTTTGGTGGGTGGGTGGACAAGTTATTTAGACCCCCAGTAAAACCAAAAGAAGACATGTTTAAATTTTTATTGCCCCAAGCTAATGGATGGGCATGTGTAGATTTTGGGTGTACCCATCCAGTTGATTGGTTGTTTTGAAATCTACCCATCTATTTGTTGGGTTTATTTTCAAAATACGAATGTTGGGTAACTGATTTAATCATGCCCCTATATCATTTTTTTTTTGGGGTTGTCAATTGCCTTTTTGTATCACAAGGTTTCATATCACTATGAAATGTACAAAACAATTCATATGATTAATTGTTAAAATGAAATTTGTTTGATAAACATACAAATAAGTAGCTTCAATTTCTTTAAATCTTATTAAAATGAGATTCTTAAAAAATTTATTTGAGAGATTATGCAAGAATTCACTAAAATAAAACACGTCAATTTAAAAAATAGTTAAAATTTTAATGTAAAATTCGTTTTTAAGATATAAATGTTTTTAATTTGTTTGATGTTGTTAAAAAACTTCAATAAGGCTTTGATGAAGATTTAATAACAAAAATTATAATCAAATTAATTTTCAATTGATCAATTTGATTGTATTGTTGTTGCCTTTTATGTTATAAAAACTTATTATTGCCCTAAGATAGTAGATGTGGACGTATGATTTTAGCTTTTACCAAGCATGTATGGGGGCGAACACAACTAGTTGGCCCTTTTGAGGATTTGCAATGTGAATTCAGGGGGACAACACAACCCAGATGGGGAATATTCCATTCAGAACATGTTCAATTGTTCAGATTTTGCATGATGTTAATTATTCATGTTTAACATTTTGCATCTTTCATTGTGTACTGGCCTTTTCTCATGATATAATTGGTTTGGGGCATTATTATGGTACTTTTGTAGTTTTTTTGGGGTGCAAGGTAGAGTCCCTAGAGTGGGGTCATTCCCAAAATAAAGGGCCTAGGGCAAAGTGGTAGCCAGCCCTGTATTTTGGGAATGTCACCCACTCATGGGCTTTACCCATTGGAAAGCAAGAGGCAAACATTATTATGAGCCTAAACATACTAATGAACATCACAAGGCATGCAAGACATCTTAAACCTCTAAATAGCCATAACATCTCCATCACTCTTAAGGAGTAGGCATAAGATCCCTCCTCTTTTCTAGGAGGGATATACATGGAAATAAGGCACCCTCCAAATACACTAAGAAAAAGCTTTCTTCACTTTAGGTGGTGGGTAAGGCCCTACGGGCAGGGCCTTATCAGAATTAGGGGGCCATGCAAGGTGGAGCTGAGCACAGCCCCTGTTCTAATGCCCTCCTTTGAGGGCCCTTATTATGCGGAAAGCTCCATCACAGTTCTAAAGAAGAAAAAAAAACTCATGATACCCAGAGGGTACCTGCCAATTAAATGAACTTTTAGAAAACAAAAAGTTCCCACCACTGTACTAAGGAAGTTTCAAAAACTAAACAGTTTATTCTGCGAAGATTCTTCTGCAAGGTCGAGGAACTATTATGTATAGGGTGAGGGCCTGAGTACAGGCCCTTCCATGCTTTGAGATCTGTACCCGAGGCCAGTAGGCCGAGGGAACACATCGAAAATTATGGAAGGACCTGTACTCAGGTCCTTTTCCTCCGTAAGGCAGAGCTGGGATTTTTCACTTTTTAGAAATAGTGACAGGCTGGCTAATCCCTTCCGCTGGCTGACCTGTACTGAGGTCCTTTTCCTCCGTAAGGCAGACCTGAGATTTTTTCACTTTTTAGAAATAGTGACAAGCTGGCTAATACCTTCCGCTGGCTGACCTGTACTGAGGTCCTTTTCCTCCGTAAGGCAGAGCTGGGATTTTTTCACTTTTTAGAAATAGTGACAAGCTGGCTAATACCTTCTGATGGCTGACCTGTACCGAGGTCGTTTTCCTCAGTAAGGCAGAGCTGGGATTTTTTCACCTTACAGAAATAGTGACAAGCTGGCTAATTCCTTCTGCTGGCTGGTACCTTCCACCGCAGAAGATCCCCCTTGCTGAAAACATGTGTCTTCAGGCAGGTAAGGGAGCTGAAAATACAAAGGAAAAATCCATTTATAACATACATGCCATGCCACAACACGGAAAAAACGACAGGGCTTTCCATGCAGGATAAGACTTCTGAGTGTCCATTCAGGGTATTTATAGTTGAAAGGTACCTATACCTGAGGGTAGTAGCCTAGAAGGTATAGGGAGCTTCAGACCCAAGTCATCATTAGAGCCCTGTGTGGCAAAATCATAAGACTCCTCAGTGCCCATTTAGGGTAATTATGGTTGTAAGATACCTATACCTGAGGAGTAGCCCACAGGGTATAGGGAGCTTCAGACCCAAGTCATCATTAGTTTCCTGCTAAATCACCCTCTAAAACTATTAACATACTGCTGTAATGGGCTTAACCAGCACCACCCTTGGTAATGCAGAAGCTCAAGTCAAGGTTGAGAGACTGTATGGATCAAATGGTCATTGCAATGCATTTGCATCATACCTCTACATGCAGCCCCTCACCAAGAAAACAAAGAGTAAACCAACATCAAGACAGTAAGATTTGTATTGAAAAAGAAAAGAATGACAGTCAAGCTGATTTCATGCTGAATGAATGACTCTTCAATGACAGAGTTTAGTTCTGTGACAATGAAGGTGTGTTGATAGGTACTGCATTTGGGCAACAACATGCTTATAGCTGAAGATATGATTACTGCAAAAGAAACAGATTCATTTGTTTCAGTGCAGATAACTGACCCGTTTGGACCCAAACGGGTCCTGATTTGATCAGCTATAGCTTCGTTGGAGTCGTTGGTGGTCCTTCATTTACTTCTGTAAAAGAATACCAGTGAGCAAAATCAATGCATAAACCTCCATGCAGGTGTGGCTCCTATAGAATGCAGATACCATGGCCATGACTATACAGCTAGCAGTTTGCTCATTGTAATAGAATACATACTAGTGTTACAGGGACAAGAAAAATTGCAGTGAGATGCTTTCCAGTGTGCTCTACTACTTTGTCATGTTTCAATTTCTTTCTTGTTCTCAAGTTTCCATTGTACAGCTGCAATCAGATTAGCAATTGAATGAGCAATCATGGGGACTGCCACATTTGTTGTGGAGAGAGCTGCTGCACCATACAGAACTCCAACAAAAGATGCCCTGCATATGTAAACCCCAATTCAAACACTAGTCAACATCACCTGAGATCTGCATCAACAATGAATTTGGGCATGGCTATACAACAGCAAACCTCTATAACAATTTACCACTTGGGGCCTTTTGCATTTTCCACAGTTTCAACTGTTCAGATTTTCAAATAAAAATTTCCCTTTGCCACACTAACCTGGGGGGGCCTCCAGAGTTAACTTGATACAAGAACATGCAATGAAAGAAGACACTTGGTCCCCTCTTCAAACTGACCAGTAAATTTCAGAAAAAGTCACTACAAGTTCCTTCATATGGCAATATCACTTCAGTCTGAGCAAAGATATAGGTGAAAAGCAAGGATTTACCAAAGAGCAAAAGCAGAATTTCGTCCCCCACTCAAATGCAGAGTTCCAAAGACGATTCCAGAAATTGCTACACCTCGCCAATCTGGAGCAATCAAAGGCAATAGAGCTCCACGAAATAGCAGCTCCTGACAATAACATATTCTAATCTCAGAATCAAACATCATAATGTAGAATATAGAATTACATCTAGTTGTGATAGTGGGCAGTACCTTGTCTCAATCAAAAGTACCAATCATTGCACACATTTGCTGGCCATGTCATAACAGACTCATCTACAACTTCACTCGTAGGCAGGTGCTCATTGAGTTCATTCTGGTTCCACATTCAGATGCTGTTTAGATCAACCCAAGACCCTCACTGGCACTTCCTACATGCTTGGCACACTACTTTCCTCATAATTCCAATCTAAAATATGCTTATTTAGCTTATATCCAATCCAAACTCACAAGTTGCAGGGTCCATGATGTCCACCTCACTTATGCCTGGCAAAAAGGACACCAGAAGGAAGTCAAATGGTTCCAAGAGTCCCAACACCTGCAGCATCAACAATATCCCTGCCATCAGATTAGTGCACCTAACTAGGAATGCCCATCTCCTTCGCCAAAATTCAGATTTCAAATGACATGACCTACACTTTGTCATGTTGGGTGGAAACATTCTTGAAGCCAAGCTACAGTTGGCGAATTTCAAGATACTTGAGGTGTGACTGAGGTGAGCAGAGAGCCTTTCAGAGCTCTAAAAAGTACCACACTTTGACACACAATGGATAAGCATGGCAGTTTTAGCAGCTAGTGCACCATGAAAAGCAGAAATCCCAGCTTTCCATGTTGACCAAAATGTTATTAGGCCGTGCAAGACTTAGACAACTCCAGTTCAACAGAATAAGACAAATAAGATAGAGTGACCTGTTTGTTTGCAGCATTGCTTGATTGAGCATACGCAGGCCACAGTGAGGCCAACAGCTGCCGCATTGAAGCCACTACCACCACAGACCCAATTGCAGTTCCTAAGTGTGACACCTCCCAATCATCTGCAAAGTCCAGTATGATTCCACTCAAACTCAACATTTGGTTTGGATACATCCTATTCCTCAGTATACACAATCAGAATGCTTCCTGGAGATCTATATTTCTGTGTTGGTAAAACCATTCTCTGTGCCAGAGATGGTGGCTAGCCAGCAGACAGTAAAATTGAGTGTGCCTGAATCCTCTGTTTGTTCAAAACATTAATCAAGGTGACACAGTGCTTTTCGAAGGCCAGTACTGAGGTGAAAAAGAAAGGACAAGGTCAAGATACTTATGGTTGCTCACAATTAGACACAAGACTTCTCTATTGTAACAGATAATCACTGCGACAGCTTCCAATAGGGATATCGACACTCCAAGATCAATTTTCAGATGGAACATGGAACCTGTGACCAACAGTAAACAAAGTAGCGGTGTAGAAGGAACAAATACCATGACAGAAACCTATGACTTTCTCATTTCATAGAATATAATGGGTCTGAGTTAATGTAGATGTCTGAAGCTTTTTCCATCACAAGGACTGTGCAAAGCAGAACAAGAACGTCAAAGGATTAAATTCTCAGGAATTGTTTGTCTGCATACATGGCATGAGAACAGTGCAGTCTGGAAAGTCCCACCCTCGTGCTACTGCTGCCCAATGTGAAGCCTTCACAGCACAACGAAGATAACAGCTTATTAGACTTCACATACACTTCCTTTGAAACCTGCATGTTTCCTGGCGACCCAAAGGAGAGGCCCTTGAGTACACCAAAGTCCACTTACAAAGTTGACAATAACATCAAAGATATTTGAACATGGAACAATCTAGAAACCATTCTTCACCGTGTTGAGAAGGATACAACATTAGAGAAAGGGTGGCATAGTCCAACTGTGAAATGGAACACAGAAACCCTCAAAACCTCAGTAAAGAAGGAGAAGGGCACACCTGTCGGATACATGCACCTGCCAAGGCAATACCTGCTGATGTAGAGACACATGCTCTCAGGACATCAGACCTACTGGCTATGAGCTGAGCACCATCAGGCTGCAGTTGTGAGAGATCTGCTTCCTTCCCATCTAAGTCCGTCCCTCTGCTTGCAAACTGTTGATTGGTACTGCTGACTTCCACCTGTAGCCAGTTTTCAGACACTTTGAATAAAGTTGTCTATTCTGTATCTCCTCCTCAACAACAGGCTTCATTCATCAAGAGAAAGGTGACAGAACAGTTGGAAATGTGTATGTTTTAATGACATCATTTTGCAGATCTCTTTCAGCGATGGAAGTAAGCTTAAAACTCTTCCCAATAGTGGTAAAATTAAATGTAAGCTTGTTCACCTGGTCCAACCCATTTGATCCAGAGACTACAGGTGGTGATGCTTTTGACTTTGATCTCCGCCTCTGGCTCTGGTTTGCTGCTACCACGGTAATGAGCACATGACATGCAGATGAACCCTAAACCACCGACAAGAAGTGGATATATATTAGCCTCTAGTGAATGTCTCTAGTCTTGCATTTCTCCAGCAATTCTGAACAAAAGAACCCAAAAGAAGCCAGCAATTCTCAGCTTTCCCTTGAAAAGCTCTCCAAACTTTTTCCACCAAATGCATTTCTTTTAATCACATGTTGTGATACCAATCTCTTCTTGAGACCAACAACCAGAACGATTACCCCCTGACAGATTTTTCTAAATTGTTCCATAATGTGACCATTAACATCATCACTCCACAATTCTGCATGAATCAAATCATGCTCTTGAACACCACATGCAAGTTAATTCATATGTTATATAAGCTTGTTGACTTGCAGTAAAAAGAGTTAACCTGAGAAGAAGAAGAGAGAAAGAATGATGGAGCTGTGGTGAGGAATTTGTTTGAATTGCAGCACAGCAGCAGGTCTGCACAACTGCCTGTTGGCAGCATACAAACCCTCAAAGAAGTGTCATGGATCTTAACACACACACCCACAAATTCAGAATAGCAGCTGATGATATTGCCCAGGCCACAGATCCATCTCCCAAATGCAAACACAATTGATGCTTCCTACATACACATACACATACAAACTCTAAACCCTAAACACAGCTAGCTTTGCAACGCTGCAAACAAGAATCGGCCAAGAAACAAAAACAACACCACCCTCCAGACAAACCAAGAGTACAATCTGAAGATAGATCCTCGCCTGAGAGCACAGAAAAAAGAAACTCTGCAACGCCTTATGTGGACCACCCCCAAGGACCATTAAGAGACCAAAGAAACAAAGGAGGAGAGTATGGTACCGGGTGAGGAGGACAGGTGAGGAGTCGTAGAATGAGTCCATGGACTCCTCCTCCTCCGGATGCTACCACGGGGATCCAGCAATTGTTGAGAGAGAAAAGATGTCCCAAATTTCTTTGTTGTCGCCAATACACTCGCTCCAACTGCCATAGCTCCTCCGAATGGAACAAGATCTTCTGGAACTAGGTTTTGTATTGCGATGGTACAGAGCGAAGATGATGACTCACAGGATTGCTCTTTCCTTTACAGTAGTAGATAGCAAGGGTTTCATGCACAGCGCTGGCGGCAGGGTAACAAGGATACCGCAGAAACGATGTAGTGCGAGTTGGAAGAAGCTTGGAGCTAGGTCGGTAGGAGCGCAAGGTGCAAGAGCAGACAGCAGAAGGGAGGAGAAAGAAGAGAACAACGGTGGACATCGCCGCATACTCTTTGTCGCTGGAGGAACAGGCGGACATGTGTACCCTGCGCTTGCAATTGCAGATGAGGTGCAACGGCTCGATCCAGCAGTGGAGTTGCTCTTTGCAGGGACCCGGGAAAGGATGGAGTGGCTGGTCGTTCCCAAAGCCGGTTACGCCATCTCTGCTGTCCCGGCTGTTGCCATCCGTCGGCCGTTTTTTTGCTTGCCTAATCTTCTCTTGCCTGCAAGACTGCTCTACTGCATGTGGGTTTGTTGGAAGTTGGTGCGGAGATTTCGTCCTCATGTGGTGGTGGGAACAGGAGGTTATGTCGCTGGTCCCATGTGTCTCGTAGCAGCTTTGAGTGGCAGCAGCAAGGTGGTTATTCAGGAACAGAATGCATATGCAGGCATAACCAATCGCATCCTCGGCAGAGTTGCTGCAGCAGTCATCTTCCTTGCTTTTGCAGCTGCTTCACCCTTCTTTCCCGAGGAGAAATGTGTTGTGATAGGAAACCCTACCAGACGTGCTCTTCAACAACCCATTGATGCAGTCATGGCATTGTGCTCTTTCTTTCCCTCTGTGAACAAGTTGGACCTCGATAATGATGATGATGATGATGATGGCAGCACACAAGAGGTGGTTGTGGTGTTGGGAGGATCTTTGGGTGCACAGGCCATCAATGAAGCTGTGGCAGGTCTTGTGCAATCCCAGCTGCAACAGCATCCACATCGCTACCTCATATGGCAAACTGGCACCTCCCACTTCCAGAACATTCAGGCCATGGGTATCAGCCATCCGCGGCTCACTGTTCTACCGTAAGTCATTATGCCATTCTCATGGAGACTGAGATGCCATTCTCAGCATAGTTTCTGTCAGGAGATTGCATGAACTACTCTGCATCATTGTATTTGTTTTTCACAAATTGTCAGGATGCAATTGACATCTCTATGTTTCTATTATTCCAGTGGGTCAGAACCATTGTAAACCAGCTGCTGCAGGAAAGTGCGAATCCAGGAATGTGTGAAATCGAGTTAGTCCTCTTATGCACACAGTTCTTGGGATGGCAGGTATGTTGATAGAATGGAGATGCTGTATGCTGCAGCAAATGTGGTTGTGTCAAGAGCAGGCGCCATCACTTGCAGTGAGCTTCTTGTCACTGCCAAGCCATCAATCCTGGTATGAGCACAACCACCCAGTGTAGGATTGACTCAGTAGCAAAGTTGGTATTTTGTTTTTCACAACAGCTTTGAGCTATTTTGTACCAATTCAGGTCTCAGAAACTTGACATTGGGAGATAAGAGAAGGGTAGCACTATGGAACATTTTCTGTGGTAATATTTGCAGGTGCCAGCCACTACAGTAGCTGAGGATCATCAGATGAAGAATGCAATGGCAATGGCTGAGGCTGGTGCTGCCAAAGTTTTGGCAGAGAGCGAGCTGAATTCACAAACCTTAGCCTCAGCAATTGATGAGATTCTTGGTTATCACTCATCTCAGTGACGACTCACAATACCTTTCCCTCTCTCTATTCTGTCTCTCTTTTACCATCTGCTTCTAGGTGTCACTGATAGCCCTGTGCAGTCATTCAGTGCAAGTTCATCTCTTCCTACTTGACCCATGTGTCGAGGCTGTCCCTAGGCTTCAGGAAATGCTTTTGATGAGCGATCTAAAAAGTAGTGCTGTAATTGCATTAGTAGATATGAGGGTTTTCTGCCTTTAGGAAAGAGCTCTTCACTGAAATTAGTTCTCAACTGGATTTTCATGCATAAGATATAAAATGTGGTTTCCACAAAAGGTTTGATGATAGTGTTGATGGTGAGGTTTATAGGAGACAAAGCAGGCCAGAAGGTGATGCAAGAGAAGGCTCAAAAGATGGCCACACCATATGCAGCTGTGCAAATTGCGACACGGGTGCTCTCATTGGCTGCCTAATCCTCTGAGGAGTTGCCATGGAGACCAGCATGACAGATGGCACTTTCAGTGGTGAGCCCAATACATTCAAGGTATTACTTGGGAAGGTATACACCTTCCATTTTATTGCCTCTGATGCACTGGAAATGCGTGTAGCTCTTGACCTGGAATAGATTTTGAACTGTTTGCACATGTTTGAAACACTAGAGGGGTGTGTGTTTCATAAAGTCTGTAGCAGACACACAAGAAGGAAATAATTATTCTGCAAGGTCATTCATTCACTCCCAAGGGCATGATGTGGTGAAAAACATTAGCACCATGTGCACAATCTTTCAATGGCTGTATAATGTCACTAGGTTCTACAAACTTGCAGGTTGTTTTGCAGCAGACTAACAAAGGTGTCTCTCATTGTGGGTTGTAGATGAAACACGATTTCAGAGGTATAGGAACGTTTGTGGGCAATGCAGGCAATTTCTTGCCTCAGGACACTAGCCAAACAATTTTGTGGGAACTGACATGTGGTTTCTGCTCCTGCTTGAAATACATGAACTGAATTGTTGACAAAGTTCATGAAGCTGTGAGATTGAATCTAAACCCTATTGATGTTCATGCCATGCGTGCACCCTTCAGGTCTGTATCAGCAGCCAAGAACACAAATGTCATTTGTTTCATGGGACCAACAGGTACTGTTGCCAGAGACACAATCTTACTTTAGTGTTGACTGCTGTTGCAAACAATGAATTGGCATCCAAGAAATAGCTAAAGGATTGATGCAACAGGAGATTGAGAAATAGGAAAAGACTACTAATTTACTATGTGTTCTTCAAAGAGAAGTTGTTTGCAATAGAATGGAGAATACCATTTTGCTTGAAGGAATAGGAAGAGCAGTGCTTCTTGGCATTTCAAATCTGATATGATGGGGCTGTTGATATAATGGGGATTCCTTCAATGTTTAAATATGTTGGTGAAAATTTGTTGGTTATTAGTATTGGGTATGATAGTAGCCAATGTATTTTACTCTTAAGAGGGTGTTTTGACTGATGTCTAGATGGAAAAGTGGTAAAATCATTTTCCAATATTTACAATTTAACCTAGTTCAAAACATAATGCCTATGGCATGAAAAGATGGCCTAGTGAGGAAATAGTTAGTGAAACCAAATGGTGTGTGACTCTATCTATTTGTAGTTTGCATGTTTTGTTTATCACATTGACATCTCCCAAACCATAACACCCCTTATTGCACTCTTGGTATTGTTGGGAAGCCCTCAATGAGTAGGGGTGCACGAAGGTTGTTTTGTAATGTTTAGACCTATGCTGCAAGAGTTATTGAATATTGAACAATTTTGTGATTGCAAATTCAAAAGATCAAAACTAATTTTGTGCAGGAAATTGGGGCCTACTCTTGGTATTGTTGGAAACTTTTCAATGATATAGGATTTTGTAGGTGATTTTGCAATCTTTAGAGCTAAGGTGCATGAGATATTGAATTTTGAATAAGTTTTGTCATTGGAAATTCAATAAAATTTCAAAACTCATATTCAAATAGTTGGGACACGAGTTCACACTTGGGCCAATAGCACAAGCCACACTAGTTGTTATGATGTTTGATATGGTGTGGTGTAGGTTCAATTCACAAGGAGACATTGAAAGAGGAGGTAAGGATTTTGAGCTTTTTGGTCCTTGACTTATTCTCATCATGAACTTGTGAACCTTGCACAAAATGGAAATATATATTTGGTTGTTATTGATTTCATGTTGCAAGAAATTGCATACAACAATGTTCCATAACCATGCATAGTCAGTGATTTCTAGATCATGATCAAAAGTGAATGCTAGTTGATATTTTGAAGAAAATTTGCCAAATATTAATGTGAATTCATGGCATGTCGTTTGTCAGTTAATAGAAAAACTTTTCCAAACGTAAAATTCTTCGATGCTCATGTAGTCATTCATGGATTTGTAATGTTTTAAGAACAAATTTGTGCACAATCTATCTATCGTCTTGAGATGGCCAACTTCCCCATCAATAATGATTAGAATTTCCTCCTACGTTTGCATAAATCATCAAAGCTCTCTACTAAATGATGTGTAGTTGTTTGCTTGAGAAAGCCTCCATAATATCCCAACAACCTACTTGAGTATTGATTTTGTTCCAAATCAACTTCCTCCTCATATTCATACACACAAAAGGATTACTACCACCATGTCTTTTATGAAATACTTGTTTTGTGAAAATGATTCAAGCCAATTGCCCTCTTGAAACAACATTGTTAAACTCAAGTTAGCCAATGCCAATGCTTTAAAGTTGAGGCTATTGGTGTGCTTTTGGTCATATTTGAACATTGTGGTCAATCTCAATTGAAGACGGTTCAACATTAGGAACTTGTGTCAAGCCAAAATGGAATTCCATGTATTGTCTACAATCACACTCTTCATTTGATGCAGATTTGCCCACATTTTGGATAGCTTTGCAAATCTGTTGCAAAACTATATAAATACTCACATAGTGAACTTTCATGGCTTAGATCCATTAATCATACTTTTGTTATCCAATAAACTTTCATTACATTGTATCCACTCACATTGAGAAACTTGAGGCAAGGGGTCAAGGTTGAATGAAGTTGGTGTAAACAATCAAGTTATTAAATTAAACATGAATACAACTTGCACATTCTTTGAACCAATCATGCAATCTATTTCCATGATTCACACTTGGGCTCCATGTTGTTATGCACTCCTAACAACAATCAACTAATGGAAAAAATGAATTGATTTTGTGCAAATTAAGTTCCATTCAAATGAAAATATGTTCATGACTATGGTATTCACAAAAAAAACCTTTGAAAAAACATGTACATATATATACATAGATGTTTTGTTTTGTTTATTTGTTTGTCACCTTGTGGGACCTTTCATGATGTTTTTGGTATTGTTGGAAAACTGTCAATGAAGTGTAAGGTGGGTTTTTTCAAATTTTTGACCAATTGAACAATAATTATTGAATTTAAAATATTTTTTGTCATTGGAAATCAATTAAAATTTACAATTTTGATTTTTTCAACCAATCAATACCTTTTCATGCCACATGAAAAAATGCATTTGCCTCTTCATGCCATGGGCAAATGCATGGGAATCTCCCATTGGCCATCGTCCCATTTAACTATCTCAAGCAATCAATGCCTCTTCATGTCATATGAAGAAATGCCTTTGTTTTTTCATAGGGGAAAAGACAAGGAATCTTTTATTGACAATTCTATCTCCATTCTTAACCCTTCTATTTGTCCTTTCACATCCCAAACCTTAAGCACTTGGGGTTAATGACATTTGAGTTCACATTTGGGCCCTATAAGAGCTTTGAAAAGTTGTATTCCTTAAAGTTTTGAAGATCCCAAACCTTAAACACTTGGGGCTAATGACATTTGAGTTCACACTTGGGCTTATAAGAGCTTTAAAAGGTCTTTTGAAAAGTTGTATCCCTTAAAGCTTTGAAGATGATGCCATTTAGGCCAATTTCAAAAAGATCCATAATAATATGAAAATACACTTTTCCATTCCTTTTGACTTGGGAATCAACTAAACAAATTTCAATTTGTTACTAAGGATGACTTATGAAACCTAAAGCTACCATACCTAACTTGGCTCTATTGAATCATTGTTGAAAATTTCTTACTTAGACAATTGGCCATTAGTATGAATCCCAAGGTTACATTCCCCATGGTGTATGTTATTTAGACTTTACCAAATAACTTCAAGACATTATTGGTAACCCCACATCACCCTCCAGTAAAACTCACACCAATTAAGTTTTGAACATTTTAACATCACACCAATCACATGACTTCAAGATATTTAACATACAATGAATCTTGTTATCCTTGGTATTTTCAAGGATATCACAATTACGATTGGCACCACAATCCCAACATTTATTGTCACAAAAGTTTTGGTGTCATAGTCCTTTGAAATGTATTTAATTTGGGCATGTGAATTTTTTTGGTACAACTTTCATCAAAAAAAAATTTAACACATATTTACCTCTTTCAATTCAAACATAATTTGATCATCCAAATTTTGCTTTGGGAAGGTGAAACTCTTTGGCACTGTAATCCATCTCAAATCTTCAAACAATTGTACCAAATAATATATAATTTTGTTTAGGCATGTGATCATGATATGTTACAACTAAAGATTGGCAAGTATGGAAAATGTCAATGTTGATATGGAAACTAGTGTCATAAAATATATTTGCCATGGCCACTTGGTATCATGTGCAAAACATACCCACCTTGTACAACCTTGCTACATTATGTGGGCAATAACCTTGGTTCCCCCATACATCCTTTTTGCATGGACTATGGATGATATCCTAGGTCTACCTTTCCTTCATTTGACAATAATTTATTTAATTTTGGTATTTTGGATGCCAATATGTTTGAAGACCTAGTTGATTAGGCACACAACTATTTATCTTTTTACTTTTTGTGAGAATTTGTATCTTGCCATGAAGCAATTGGTCACCAAATTTTTACTTGACTTGAAATGTTTGTACTTTGTGAAGAAGTTAATTTTTTTTACAAAAATGTTTACTTGGATTTTATCAATAAAGATCTCCAATTTGCATTGGTGTATGATAGTTTCAATAAATAACAAACCAAATACTAATGCTAGAACAACTCCAATGATAGCCAAAAATTGGCCTTACATGCCACTTTATGCACCACAATGGTTGTGATGGTGGGATTTGAAAACCTTGGTATGTAAAGATTTTTTGTGTATTTTTTTTGTTGAGCAACATTTATTGATAATATGTTATTATATCATGTATTTAATTAATTTTGAACTTTTGAAAGGTTTAGAAATAATAGGTTACCATTTGGAGATTGGAAATTTGGAAAAAAAAATTGATTTAGGGGCAACCATATGATGCAACAATAGATATTAATAAATTTTGTGTGTCGTTAGATGATCCAATAAATAGATGTTTTCAATGTTTTGTTTCAAATTCAATAGAAAATTTGATCCTAACCACTAACTTTTAAAAGTCCAAAATTAACTAAATACATGTTTTAGTCTTGATAGGGCCAACCAACTTTATTGGTCCACTTGTAGGTTTTAGTTACAATTTAAAAATATATTGTGCATGGTTTATCAATGGGGAAGGGGCAAGTAACACTAGATTTAGAAATAGTGGTAGCATTCATTTTTGCTTTTGCCGCTATAATTGTTCTTAAGGTGGTATCAAAATTTAAAACTTTTTTTTTTTGCTATTTGTTTTGCAATTAAATAAATGGTGAATATGCATATTATGATGGGGTTTGTCATGCCCGTATGCATGGCCTCATACATGACAGCCGGTTATAGGCATGCCAATCATGCCTTTTAGGGTTAATGTATGTTCATAGGTTACTATACGCTATTAGGTATTTTATGGTTATGACTTATTTAGGGTTTGAGCTTGTTGCCGACTGTATAAAAGGCCAAACTCTTTCCTTCTCTTGTTGATTTTCTAGAATTCCTTTGACATGGAGAGTTTTTTCCATAGTTAAACTGGATTTCTAGATGTTCACAATGGCTGTTACACGGCCACCGTTTATATACACTACATTTTTTTTCCTTCTTTGCAATTTAATTCTAGAAAAACTACTCTTTGTTATTTAATGTTGAAAGCGGTAATTTCTTTTGGCTTTGAATTCTTGAATTTCTTTTGCTGGTGTTGTTGTTGCTAGTGTTGTTTTGTTGTTACTGTTGGTGGAAGGAGCTTGTGTTGTTACACCTATGCCAATAAACAAAGCCAAGATTGGAAGAACCGGGAAGAGTGAGACCAAATGGGGGAGTGACATATCTTGGAACAGATGAGTTTCAAAGCTCTTTCTTTCTTTCTTTCTTTTTCTTTCTTGACACAGGAGGAGCCTTGAAGACTCTTGAAGTTGCCAGAGTCAAATAAAAGAATAAAAAATAAAAAAATTATTTCGATCTCCCAGGCGAATTACAACGTTACTTCCACCATCACTGCAGCATCGTGACGTGCAACGCAATGAATTGTAGTGTCATGTCGCCAGCCATTATAGTGACACATATGTTGTGTCACCGGCCACCGCATCACTCATCGCCATAGCAACACATTTGTCACATTATCGGTCGCTACGTCATTCATCACTACAACGACATGTTTATTGCATTGTCAGTCGTTGCATTGTTGAACATCATAATCGACATCCGTTAGACTTTCGACCGATGTTTGTCGAACTTTCGTCCCATGTCCGTTCGTCCACCAACATTACATATATATATGTATTTTTTTATAATAATAATAATAATAATAAATACGTATATTTACGTTATTTTTGTATTAATACATAAATATACAATTTTTTCTTCCTTTACTTCGTCATTTAATATTGGTGATTACAAAAATTGAAAGCTGCTTAAGGTATGTTCTCTTAAGCATTTCACATTTCAATTTCCATTATGGTTGCATTTAATTGCATGGTTATGTTAGAACTTTGTAGCTAATGCTTTATATTGCTACAAATTTTTTTAGCATGGGACAACACCATGTCCTTGGATGATGAAAGCACTATCGCTTAGCTAGAGCCCAACTTTCAATTATGAATTAACACACAATCCTTTGAGCCAATTTCTTTGAGCTCACGATCTTCACGACGGTACCATCAAACGTTTATAGTGCCATCGTCATCCAGTACAACTTATACAAAAAATTCAAGTTCAGGTCGCACTACATCAACGGTACATCATATTCCATTTGGAGAGGTCAATTAGTGGGGTATGCCTACTGCTACACTTGCTTTCATACCATCATCGTATATTCTGTTGTAAGCCGTGACTTCTACACCCATATACACCATGGAGGTCAGTAGTTCCTCTAGGAGAATTGAGAAGTTCAATGGAAGGTCAATTACCATTTCTTTAAGAGAATTGAAAGTAATTTTCTCAATTGTGATTTATGAATTGAAGTTCAAGTATGGCGCTAATTACAGTAAGACGTTCACATTTAAACAATTGGCCCATTATGTGCACTATGTAGCATTGCATGTCTACGAACAACATTCTATGAGGATTTTGGGCGTCATTCAAATCCCCAATCCAACTTATGCCATACCCATCACCACCTCCTCTCAAGTTGCATTACAAGTTGTTATTGCACATCATGGGACTATGCCCAATAATCCAAACTCACTACCTATTTTAGTAAACATTTTTCCTCAACAACTCATTGTTACTATCGCAAACATTCCTCCCACCATCGATGCACCAGCTTTTGCTAATCCAATGGGGGAATTTTTTTGAATTCTTGAGTTGGAATTTTTGGTCAAGAGTTCTGAAAAAATTCTGTAGCTCGCCACCTTTTCTCAGCAGAAGGATGAAACCATCAAGATGCTTTACATGAAGCTTCTCAAGCTTAAAGAGAATACTCAAAGCATCACAGACCTGGAAACTACCCATTGGTATCTTCGTTCGTTGGAAAGTACTCCAACACTCCATGCGTAAGTTTTGCAATGGGTTTTTGCAGAATTAAGAAACTCGTACATTTTGTTGGATGTGTATAACATTTTCGAAAAGCTGGAATTGGTTCATGCACACTATGAGGCCAATATTATGAGGCCTCCATCACGTTCAAAGCCTCAGCCTCCACTAGTTACGCCAACTAGATCATCACATTCTTCTTCAATAGTTAAATCAATGCACTTGGCTGCACCCATTTTACCTTCTTGCAACTACTGTGGCAATCTTGCCCACAAAACTAATGAGTGCAACATTCCTTTTGAGGATTTCTTTTGTGATTATTGTGGGAAAAAGGGACATAAAGAAGTCGTTTATTTTGTTAAGTTCCCAGAATAGAAGCAACTCTAATTGCCACGACAAAATCTGCTAGCATCTTTTGCTACCCCTCAACCAAAAGCCAAAGCACCTTAGCCTTCCACTCAGGCTTTCCCCACCAAAGGTAATTCCAATAAAAATGCTGAGAAAAAGGAACATAATGTTGACAAGAAGGAGGTGCTTCAAGCCCATGTTGCTCAAGTTCAAACTTAGCAAAATGAACTCGAATCATTAAGGGTCGAACTTGCTAATCTAAAAAACAAGTCTTCCCAACTAATTAGTCATGCCCAACCTGTACAAAGTTCAGGATCACGAGAAGGACCTCCTAGGTCGTTCTATGGCCTTTCACACAATGCCATGGTTAGGGAGTATGTTCTTTTTAGTGCACACAATTGTAGTCTCACACCAAAATTTGCTACTTTTTTTTGCCCTTCTTACGTTGTGGCACAAAAGGTTAGTGTGGCACCTAGAGTTTATGCCACTAGGTAGGTAGTTCAAATTGATGGACTTGCATTTGGTTCAAGTCCTATTACCAGGGCTAGAGGAGCTCGAGTAGTCATGCCACAATCTTTTCGTTCTTTCAACACGGAAGAAGAACGTACTTTGTTGGCGAAGGGTGAAGAGACTACTACTCCACAAGCTGCTAGGGCATCAAATTCTTATGTCCCAGGAATACATGTACATTACAAAAATGTATAATTTTCCACTGATCATCTTATGGAGTGCCAACTTCAAATGCGTGAAATAGCGCAAAAGCTTGTGAGTACACTGTTGTTTAGTTTTCAAAATTTGAAGCTAAGCATTAGGGACATAATTGCAGTACTAAAGAATACCCTAAACACTACATCAAGTCCTCTACCAATCCCTGATCCACATGGTACACGGGTCCCATCCAACACCTTAAAGAGACATTCAATTGGCTCTCGTGTTGTAAATGGCGTTCGTAATTTGGTCGCTAGTTCTAACATGGCTAAACTAGTGGGCTCTCTTACTTCTGATTCTACATTCACATATCAAAAGGAAATTAAGAACACCTCACTTGTAGATTTGTTATTTAGCAAAGGCATTGTGGATAGTCATTCTCTCCACAAAGTCTCTCATTTATTTCTGAAGGTGGTGCCTAGTGAGAGAACTTCCATCGCCACCGAAATTACCATTGTCGACAATACTAGGTCGGCAATGCAAGTGGGAGGACAACACCCAAAGTGGTACTTCTTGATACAAGTGCCCAACCAGTGATTCTTGAAGTTCAATTTGCCAAGAGAATGGGCATGCTCAATTCCAAACTACGAAAATCTATGGGGTAGATTCACACTGCTAATGGGAATGTAAAAGAGGTATTTGGGGAGAGCTTAAATTTGATTGCACTTAATTTCAATGAAGGTACAGATCAGGAATTTTGCCTATAGGTTAGATATTTAGTCACCAATGCCACCAGTTATGATGTGTTCATCAAACAAGAGGCCTTGTTTCCACCAAGTTTCACAATTGACAACTGGTTCGAGCATGCGTATTACCGAGTGGATTGGGAGACTAATGGCCACCACCTGGGATACATACCCCTTGATTTACATGGGAACCATAGTCCTATGGCTCACCATTGTATGCTCAAGGAAGCACACACAATTTCTTACATCCAACAAATTAGGCACGAATGGATAAAGGTAAATAAAGAGGAGACAACTTATGCCCAAGCTATTGAAAGCTTGAAGGTGGTTCCTACTGACATTCAACACGAACCAAAGATTTTACAGAGGTTCAAAGTAGCCCACGAGCCTTTGGTCAAAGTTCTATCTAATTTTGAGAACATGGAGAGCCATGGCGAATCGATTAAGCTAGTACTTCGTTAGTTAATCACTTGGACACCGCCTAACGAGGGGATTACATTACTAGAGCTCTTTGGTGGTATTGGTACAGGTCTCAAAGCCCTATTGCATTCAAGAATGGTGGTTCAGAGATATTTCTACGTAGACATTGATCCTATTGCAAGGCAAGTGGCGACATTAAAAATGATGGAGCTCACAGCTAGATTTCCACAACAGTTTGCAACCATTACATGGAAGGCCAGTTTCATTTTCTTGCCCTCTGACATACAACTAATTTAGAAGAAACATATGGAATTACTTGGCCTTGTGGACCTCATCATTTTCAGGTTGGGAATCTCAAGGATTTTTAGCATCTGGGTTTGGAAAAGGCTTGAATGACATAAGATCTGGTCTTTTCATGGACATGGTACGATTGATCACCTGGGCTCAATCCATTTCTCTTACACTTGGTTATGTAATTAAGAACACCCCTTATTAGCTTAACCAAAGGGAAAAAGTCTAGGAGCATTACACGTTGGTCAAACATTACCTTGGAAAGCCGCTCCTATTCAATGTGGCACAATGTGGTTCTTATGTGCAACGGTTGCGCAACTAGTGGAGCAACCTTGCACCACTCTCAATTCTACAGTTGGTTCTGAGATACGCCATAAAAGACCCCAACCTGCAGGTTTCTCACATATTGGATGATTAGAGCTCCTACCAGTTACAAGGTAAGAGAAACCTCCTTGGTTTCTTACAAAAACAATAGGAAAACCAAGAGGTGTTTGGCCCACCTTTGTCTCTTTCCTAGGAGCACAAGCCTTTCAGGGAGATGGATTAAGCCTGGTGTATCGTCATGCTTCAACCACTTGGGATGAACCAAGCCCAAAAGAAAGAGAAAGGGCTATGGGGTTCCAAATTGGCACTATTAGTCACACCAGGGTGACTAGATTAGAGCGTAACGCTCTACTAGGGAGAGGCATGGACCTGAACTCCTTTACATGGTTGTTGGTAACCTGTGTATTCTTTCAAATGTACACAACGCTAACACTGATTCAATCAACTTGCAGTTTTGGCGATGCGACCACATGGCACCCCGATCAAACACACTTGCCTATCTTCAACACTCTACACTTCACTTTTAGTGTTGGGGGGAAGGAGGTACAAGATAATTTGACTCAAGTTGTTTCTGATATATTTGGAGGTATAACATCTTCTGGAGAAACAATTACAACTTTCTACAAATCTGCGTAGTTGGATAGTGGAGAACCTAATACACTAGGTTCTTCAAACACATTTTCCAATTACATTCCATGTGTTTCCAACTACCTTTTCATTATGGGGAACCAGCTCACCAAAAAGGACAAAAACCACATCATAAACTTGTTGATTAAGTATGAGAATGTGTTCTCATTCTCAATGAAAGACTTAGGTAGGTGTAAGACCATGTAGTTCTTTATAGACTTTACAAATGAAACATCCATCTATCGAAGGAAGCATAGGTTGAGCAAGCATGAATGGGAACTGGTCGATGAAGGATGCAAAGAACTCCATGAGGTTGGTTTCATTTAACCATCAAATTCTGATTTCGTAGCCGCTACAATAATGCTAGCAAATAAGGATTCAATTGGATTATGGATTAAGAAAGGGATGTGCGGGGATTATAGGCCTTCGAACTTGGTTACATTTTAAGACAGGTACTGCAAGCCCATCCGTGAAGAACTATTTGATAACATTGGAAACTCAAACATCTTCATAATTGTGGATCTAAGGCAAGGCTTTAACTAAATTGTGTTCATTGCGAAGGATCGCAAAAAAATGACATTCCATGGAAGCAACAAGTTGTGGGAATGGCTTGTGATGCCTTTTGGATTAAAGAATGCACTTGTTTTCTTTCAGTGAATCATGGACTAGGTTCTCGAAGGGGTAGATTTCCTGAAATGCTACATAGATGACATCCTAGTGCATAGCAAGGGATTCCTACAACAATTGGTTCATCTTGAAGGGTTATTTAAGAGGCTCCACAAAGTCAATATGAAGATCCATCCTAAAAAGTGTGAGTTTGCTATCACCTTAGTAGTGTATTTTAGACACAAAATTTTGCCAAATGGTATTATGGCCCATTGGGCCAAAGTAGTAGCCATTTTGGAGATGCCCAATCCTACTGATGTTCACACTTTGAGGAATTTCATCGGACTATGTAATTATTATAGGATTTATGTCCAAGACTTTAGTACTATTGTTCATCCTTTCTATGCATTGTTAAAAAAGGATGTTGGCTTGGACATGGAGTGAAAAGGCTAAGGAAGTTTTCGACACACTCAAGGAAAAGCTTTTAGAGTTCCCCATTCTGAGAAGACCTGATTTTAACAAGGTTTTCATTCTACACATTGACTAGAGTGCTTTTGGTATTGGTGTTTTTATTAGTTAACTTGATGAAGAAGGCAATGAATATGTTATTGCCTATGCATCCCAAAGCAACAACAAGGTTGAGGGCAACTACTCTTCATATGAGGGGGAACGTCTTGCTATTGTATGGGCCGTCATCCATTTCACGCCCTATCTTTATGACACCAAGTTCATTTTGTGTACCAACCATTAGCCTATCAAGTGGTTGATGACCAACGACAAGCTTATTGGTAAGTTAGCTCGTTGGGTGCTTATACTTCAAAAGTATGAATTCAAGGTTATTCACTGACCTAATATTACACATCAGAACGCAGATACCATGTCGTGGAAACCTCTTATTACCTTTGAAGATTTCTTAAAAGCCAATCATGACTTCGACCAGTTACCAACAATATATGTATCTTATGCATCTAATTATTTTGCACTACTACAATGTAACCTAATTGAATATCCCATTGTGGATATATGGGAGGACTTGGACTTTTTGAAGTTTTTTCAACATGGGGAATACCCTCCTCAAGTCACATCAAATCATCAAGATCCCATACAACAACGGTCCAAACGCTACTCATGGAGGGACAATCACCTTATCTGATGTTTACCACAAGGCGACAAGGTGGTTCCTCCACCACATGAACGGCCTAGTCTTATTCAGAAGGTACATTTGGAGCTTTGACATTTTGGAGTTAAGCGTACTTATGGCCTTGTTGCTCTTCATTACCATTAGAGAGGTATGTATGCTCAAGTTCGATACATCATTGTTAGGTGTGAACAATGTGATAGAGTGAATTCTGCTGTCGACAACTCACGCTTTCTCCACTCCCTATTTAGGGCATGTTCTATTGCTGGTCATATGATTTAATTGGAGAGTTACCAGAGACCTTTAGGGGTAATGTTTACATCATGATTATGATTGAGCATTTTTCAAAGTGGGTCAAGCTTGTTGCACTGCTGAATAAGTCATCACATAACACCAACCAAGCTTTTTTACAACATGTTTTAAGTAGGTTTGGGGCTTATGTTGAGTGCCTTATTGATCAAAGATCAGATTCAGAAGAGAATTCCAATAACTATTTGACCATGCTCTCATTGACCATCGTTAGACTTCAAGGGATCATCCCCAAGCTGATGGCCTTACATAGAAGATGGTTTAGACATGCAAGAAGGGACTACAAAAGATTTGCCTCACTAAGAACAAAAAGGATTGGGACCTGGCCCTACCTTACATCGCCATGGGTATAATGTCCAAACACATCTCTTTGTTTCATTTCTCTCCTTACTTTCTACTTTTTGGGAGACATCTCATTCCACCTTCTTCCATTGTTGCTCAAATGGACCAGGTTGTGGACTTGGACTCCCTAGCCACTTGGGCTAGGGTCATCATAGAAAGGATTGTTCTATTCAAGAGGGTTATGCCCATGGCCATGGAAAACTTGTTCATTGCACAACATCGAGACACCTTATAGTATGCAAACAGACGAGGTGGCAGTTACAAACCTAAGGTGAAACAATTTGATGTTGGTGATTTTGTGTATCTCCAATGGCAACCTAATGATACTCTAAACACTTATTCCGATCGCACTATCTTGAAGATTAAGGCAATCAAGCCTTTAGGTGTGTTGAAGTTACAAGGAGCTAACGGACACACAATTTGGGATCACTCCAAAAACTATGCAACTTGCCACTTGCCAAACTTAGATCCTGCCATCTGCACGTTGACTTGGATTCCTCCACTTGACTATCCATGTTAGGTATGTCAAAAGATAGATGATGCTGATTAGATGTTACTTTGCGATAATTGTGATGGTGGATACCATTTATTTTGTTTCAACCCGGAGCTCATTCAAGTTCCTGCCGACATTTGGTACTATTCATCATGTTCTCCTATAACACCTTGATTTCTACTCAAACTATGCCACACTTTTCCTAGCTTAAGTCTAAGGGGGGATACATGAGAATTTCATCTTAGCCTCCTCTTGTGTATTGTATATATATGTGTGTGCATTTCTTTTTGGTTGATTAATTTTTACCTTTGATTGGTTTTAATCTTTTTGTTTAGTAGAGTTTACTATGGATTTACACCCTTACAACACCGTACGTCACGACACTACACATCATGACAAGTTTTAATTTTGAAAACCCTTCAGATACCAAGACCCATCTATTCTTATTTCCTTTTGAAACTTTTGATATGTATGACAAGTGAAAGTATTATAAGTTGACACAAAAAAAAGAATGTTATAATGTACAAATTAGTGTCTTTAATTAATTTACACCAAAATTCAATTCATTGAATAAAAAAATAAATTATTCCTAGTACATTCATTTAAAACTATTGTTTGTATCAATTTCTAAAATTTGAAAGTATATAATTATGTGGTCATTTGAAAATAGACATGAAATACTTAGATTTTTTTATTGGAAATAAGGAATTAATTGAATTATTGTGTTGAATTTCTAATTTTCATAAAAAAAATTCTGTTGTTCATAGTAGATCCAAAACCCTTAAAATGTAACATATTTGTATAGATATTTAAAAGGTACTTTTAAAGTTGAAATCAAACCAAAAAAAAATCGTTATGAAATGTTGTAAGGACATAGGACATGGTGAACTCAAAAATCTAATGTTGAAGTTTCTTTTTTTAAAAATCTCTTAATATGTTAAAAATTTTACAATTTTTTTTGGTTGACTTTTCTTAAAGCAATCAATGTAATTGAATTATTACAATGTTTTCATCATGTACTAATTCCTATTTTCAAATGACCATAGATGCCCAACTTTGGCTATAATTTATTTGAGAATGTTTTCTCAACTTAAGGTCATCTAATTTTGATAGAGTGCAAAATCTTAACCTCTAGTTCAACTGTAAAGTTATTAACCTTCAATAGTTTTAGTTTGAAATTTGTTTGCAATAAAACTCAAACACTTGCTTTGAAACATAAACTAGAAATCCTTATTAATTAAGCCAAGCAATCCCAATAGGAATATCGCTACACACATACACAAGGAAACCCACCAATGTTTTTTAGATTAAAAAAAAAAAAAAAACAAGCATCCTCCATTCTAAATTGAACAAAAGCAATGGGATTAGGTGCCTTTCAACTTTGTCCCCTTTAGATTCTCCAATTTATTGATGTGCTTTTCCTTATTGATGGTAGTTAACCTTATGATTTGCAATGTTGGGCCTTAAATATAACACTAAAATAGTTGTCATGGATCCTTGGAAATTAAAATAGAACCTATGTTCTTTCACTTTCTTTCCTTCTTTCTTGTTGTAACATTTCTACATGTTCAAGCAACTTACAAGATATGGAATTTTTTTTGCAAGTGGTTCATGTGTTTTACAACTATTATATGCCATATTTTTAAAGCATCTTTAGACCCTTCATATTTTGATATTACACTATTTGTTTGCATCGTGTCATGTATCACTTTTTGTAAGTTGTGAATGGCAACTCATTTGGGTTGAGTGCTCAATATGTGTTTCAACATAATCACAATATGTAAAGTGTCCAGGTAATAGAGTTATCCATAAAGTCACCTACTCTCCAAGCCTTAATTTCACTTTTTATTTTTAGTTCATACCTAAACAAAGGGTATCCATAAAGTGGATGAAATTAAGAAAAAAAAAAAAAACAAAAAAATAAAAAAAAGGTAAAGGTTAACAAAAAAAAAACAAGAAAAATGGCAGGTTAAATTTGAAAATCCCCCGAAAAAAAAAAATTAAAACTGCTAG
>Ga0116227_10002241_pt1 | contig 44046 bp, 30 predicted proteins | sample S1TSphgellanicum_FD_89693 | JGI IMG/M metagenome (GOLD analysis project Ga0116227, IMG submission 89693) | Host-associated microbial communities from peat moss isolated from Minnesota, USA - S1T2_Fb - Sphagnum magellanicum MG | ecosystem: Host-associated > Plants > Peat moss > Unclassified...
AAAAAAAAAAAAAAAAAAAAAAAAAAAAAAAAAAAAAAAAAAAAAAAAAAAAAAAAAAAAAAAAAATAAAAAAAAAAAAAAAAAAAAAAAAAAAAAAAAAAAAGAGAAGGAAAAAGTCTCGCATAAACCCTACTGATGGAAGAACAATTTCCACTTTGATTCTTTTCAAATGTCTAGTGAAATGCCATGTTTCATTTTTATCTTCAAGAAATATAAGACTTATATGAACAATCAAATCAAATTCATACATTTTATATCTTTCAAATCAAATATATATAAAAAATAAAATTCGTAAGGTGGAAGTATAATTGGGTGGGCCCATAAGGAACACATTAAAGAATGGTAAAAATAGTAAAACAAGCCAAATAATAATTTTCATTAAATGTTTTTATCATTATAACTTTTTTTTTCATGTTTAGTCATGGCACGACAAAGTATGTAACATTTAGTTTTCATTAAAATAAAAAGGTGAGAATTGCTACAAATTTATATTCCTTGTTGTTATGGCCCTTTCAAAAGTCACATTCCTAAATTTTGAAAATTCATAACTAAATTATAGCTATTTAGTTAATTACCTATTTAAAAATTAAATATAATATCATTTAAAGTACCTTAGAAATCACATCCCTTTTTTTAAAACCAAAATTTATTTCAAAAGTGATGTTGACTAAACAATTTAAGGAAAATAAACATTTGTTCTTTCATGAAACCTTGTGTAAAGGAAATGCTTATGAACCTTTAAATTCAAAGTCTATATTTTCATTGAAGATTTAAAGTCTATACAACATGGTTAATGTATCCACCTTCAAAAACTAATGAAATCCCTCCTTTGAATGTTTCCTACGTTTTTGAAAACTTCAATGGGTTTAGTAAAATTTAGTGGAATGTTTCTTATAGGTCCACCAAATCATACTTTAGCCTTGCATGCACTTTCCAAGTTGCATTTATAATATTATAAATGATTGATGTTAATTACTCCCTAATTTTTATTTACAATAATGCATCAAATCGTTAGAATTGCCTAAAAAATTGATATTTGAAATTACCACAATAATTGCATAATATTAAATGAAAAAAACCTAAAAACTACCAAATTATTTTCCCCTAACCATCTACATGGAGATGAAAAGACACATATTATTGTATTTTTTCAAGTTTTTTAAAAAAGCTATTGAAATTATATATTTTTAATATTTTCAAATTACATACAAATATTTATATATGAATTGCTCAAAACTATATTATGAATAAATCTAGAAAACAATGTTTTTCATAATTAGAGTTCATTAGAGTTTTAAGTAATTAAAAAATTACAAATAAATAACAACCATAGTACCTTTTCAAGTTAAAAATAATTAAATTAACCATTTAAAATGTCAAAATTCAAGGAAATTACAAAGGAAGGAAAAATGAAAAAATGGAAAAATCATAAGAGATTCATACCTTAAGCCAATGCACCATTGTAGAACATGTATCCAAGACTTAACAACATTTTTCTATCTTAAATTTGATGGAACATTATGTCTCCCCATTTTTGCAAAATGAAATAATAAAACATGTTGTAAAAGGTCTCATTATATTGGAGGTTTTGAGTTAAGAGAACATGCCAAAGAAGTTGTTTATATTTATTGATGAAATTTCAAAAAACATTTTTTATTGCCAAAATGGATTTTGAAAAATAAAATAATTATTTAGCACCCTGAGTGCTAAACTTGAGAAGGTACTATGGTAGTTTTGTTTATTGAATTGTTGTGACCTTAGTCATGGGCCATCGACCAAGTCTAGGGCAAGATAAGGGTTCAAATGATTTGAAAATGAAGCCAAAGCATGGACAAGTTCAAATGTACTCCAATTTGGTGAGGGGGAAATGTGAAGGTGCACAAGGGAAAACTTCCTATTAATCCTAAATGCATTCCCACTTTTGGAATTAGGAGGGATTCATATGGAGTTTGGAGAGTTTGATTATGGAAATTGATATAACATTATCTAGTTTTTTCCAAAGGCTTGTGAAAATCTATTTACATGTTCATTTGTCTAAATAATGTAAAAGTTATGAACTCACAAAGTCATGAGGTAACAAAAAAAACCTTAACTTCAAGAGATGATTTTGGGAGTATTGCAAAAATTATCATTTTAATGTGGGTGTAGTGTTTAACAATAGAATATATTTTAGGGAGGGGAATGGTGTGTTCTTCAAAGTTCATACTATGGCAAATCTTTTAAATTTGTGTGAGCCTTTTGTTAGTATGTCAGTCAAAATGCATTAATTACCTTTTTTGTTTTCATTTATGCAATTTGATGTGATAAAAAGTTCAACTTTAAGTCAACTCATTGTAGTTTATTTCAAATATTTTGCCCCATTTGTTTAGTCATGAAAAACCAAAAATAACATGCATTTGAAATTTGATGTTTTGTTGTTAAAATTAGGATGAAATATATATATATATATATCACCACTACAATTTAATAATTGGGGGGTTTTGATTCAAGATTACATTCACCAAAAAATGCAAATGACATGAACATGGTGAATAACCAATTCAACCCATGGTGGAAAGGTCTTATAATCATTAAGAAATAGAGGTCAATTGAAAAAATTATCATTATGATTAAAAATACCAAAATGAGTCTTCCCAATGTGAAGAACTAGTACCATGCATAAGGATGTTTGCCAATTAGTGGGAAAATGGAATTAATGGCTTTTTAGAATGGTATCAATGCATGAAGATCCAAAGGAAAAAAAACCTTAATGTTTTTGGGAATTCATATACAAAGGGTCTATTTTATGTCTATTTCATGAAATGTATGATCCCATTAATTAAGAGACATGATGACTATTGTTGGGTAGGTATTAAAATTGGTAGCAAACCCCTCTCGCTTCTTAAGATGATTATTTAATCTCAAAACTACAATTTTCAAGAAATCAAAAAACTAGTTTTGGTAAATAACTACAATTCTCCCCCCTTAAAAAATTGACTAATATTTTATGAAACTACGAATTCTTTGCTTGTTCTTTGAGGTTTTGAAATAACCCAAACCAAAGGTTTTTTTATCTTGAAAATGTTCAATAAATTTGAACCAAAAGATTTTTTATTGTAAGATTTTGAAAAATGAAAACTATAGGTTATTATCAAAATCAATTACATGTACAAAACGGTTTGTCCCAAGGGTTCAATGTTGGTTGCAATCTTTGGATTCATGCCTAGATATTGTGCAACACACCATCATCAAGTTCTAAGTTCAAGATCATAAAATTAAAAATAAAATTAATATTTTTTTTCCATTTTATAATGTTACTATAAAATCTTTATACATTGTTTAATGAATTTATTTATTAATAAATGTGTTTATGCCAAAGACATCTCAACCAATTTACAATTACATGCTCATATGAATTTCCTTCTAATCCTTAACAATTGTGCAAGTTTTGATTACAAGTTATAAATTTGAACTTGCTAGATGTTTTTCAACTCGATGATTGTCAATCAAATTAATGTTCCTAACTCATGTTACAAGTGTGGGTTATGGTATGACCCCATGCATGGTGTGAAGTCCAATGGTAGGGTAGTATTAACAATGTTAAAATTAACTAATAGTCCACACTTAAAATATTAACTAACATTAAATCTTAGGTGACATATGACATGGCATTGATGTTAAGATGATCTTGGTAGCCATTGTTAAGTGACATTAAATCTTTGAAATAGATTTTAAGGTCAAACATCAATGTTAATTAAAATTTTGAAAAATGACAAATTAACTCCAATGTTTAGCATGCATCCTTGTCTATCCTTGTTTCTTTCTTTTTTTCAAAAAGGAAAAGGAAACATGGCTTTTGTAGATGTGGATTAGATTGCAAACTCCAATAAGATTATTCAATGTTAAATACTAATTAATATCATGTGTGAACATGTTGAAATATGTTTGAAAGATTGATGGTAGCTTGCAATGTATGAAATTGCAATATTGTGATTTGTTGCACATTGTTGATGTTAAAATGATGTTAGTTGTAAACCCTAAACACCAAGTGTGTCCATACTTTTACAAATAGAAAAATACTTTAAATCCATTGTTTGCTTATCCCAAATAGAAACATATGCCCTAAAAATTGTAAATTGAAACATTACTTTGTAAAGAGAATGTGCTTTCTCTCCTTCATTGTCTTTCATTCTATTTTGCAACGACAAACAAATACCATCCTTAGCTTTTTCAAATGTAGATCCCTCTATTGCCTTACAACTTTGCTTTATGCTCTTGCCACTCACATTCACATAAAGTTGAAAACTAGACCAATTTGTTACTTTGGCAAAGCAATTGAATCAAAAAATAAAAATGTCCTTTCTTTCTTTGTCCTAACTCATAACCAACCACCTATGGTTTTGAAGTCATTTAAATTTTACACCATAGGCTTGAATTGCTCAATATACGGTAAATTAATTTGATTATATTGTTTTCACCTATCCCCATGTGTGTACAAGGCAACGATTCATTTCTTCCTTAAAACATTCATGATGTTTTTTATGATGAGGCAATCAAAGTGACCCATAGCAAAAAAAAATTAAAATTAAAATAGAACTTTTTGATGCACCACAACTAATTCACATAATTAATATAAATCACAATAAGTGCTCAAAGGTCTTGTAAAAGACTAAGCCAAAAATGATGACAATCAAAGTTATGCATATAAAAATTGTACTATGTAACATGAGATAAAGCAAAATGCACCCAAGATATTTATTTCTCAATAACACCAAAGTTTGTCCTATATCCTTTGCCCAAAATATGCTCTTGTATTGCATACAGTGAGCCAAAGGAATCATTTCAATATTATTGTATTGTTAGTAAAAGCTTCTATTTGGGGAAGCGTATTTTTTAAGAAGGGCCCCACTCCAAAAATATACTCTTGTTTTTCTGACAGAATTTTTTGGAATTTAAAAAAAAAAATAGTGTAAATTCAACTCAACTAGTTTTGCTAAATTTTTGGAGAAATTTGCCAAAATTTCATACATTCATGAATCCCAAACCTCAACAAAATCTGCAAAACACAATGGAAAGCTTTAACATACCTTGCCTTGTAGTAACCAGGCGCAGGAGATCATGTAAGATTCAGAGGAATATTTGCAGGAGGATGATGATGATGATGATGATGGCTTGTGGGTGTCGGTCTGTAAATTTCTGCAACAGTATGACAACCATAAGCTCCCAAGAGTATCCAGATACATCGTGGGTTTTGCTATGGATAGCGTTTTTGAAAGGAAAGCCTTCCTGCATACCATAGTCAAGGGGTTTGGCAAACGTTTGGATGCCAAAGCATTACCTTACAGTAACTTGCAAATCTGTATCAAAGGGACATGTATCCCATAGAATTTGTAATGGTTTTGTTTGAGCAGCAGATACTACAGAAGTGAAAATCCCTATAGAGTCTCCAGAGTAATGTTGCCAAGCCCCAATTGGGAGCACTAAAGCTTTTGCTACATTTTTCCTGCAAGGAGCAGCCTGAATGACTAGACCTAATCCAATTGTGAGGTCAAAATTTCAACCCCTTATTCCACCTGCTCAAAGAATTGGTATTCTGCTCCTCCTCCAAAATGGGACCTACAGTGTGAGCCCTGGTCAGGGCAAATTTTCTTTTTTTTTCTTGAGATTTATGGGATTGGCGCAGTTTTGGTCAGGAATTGTGCACCATGTATTCTCCCAACATACTTCCTTCCAACCCGTTGCCATTAGCAGGGAGCATACAGCTTGCAGGTATCATGCCATTGAGCCCATGCGGGAGGAAGAGGGACCTTGAATGTGAGTGCGTTGGTGACAGGCCACAGCTTCCATTAAACATGAATTGTTCATCTGAAGACTGCAGTACACCACCTGAAAATGCATTTAGTTCCCCCATGTTGAGCTCACTCTGATGGGTGGCACCCAAATCTGGGTTGCTGAACTGTTGCTGCTGGTATTCATAACCAGTGGATGGCAAAGTTTGTTGCTGCTGTTATCATAGCAACATCCATTAGAGTGAGGATTATGAATGTTGTCTACCTACAGAAAGTTTTAAGCATAATCTTAGCAGACAATTCGACCCTTTCCACTTTGAACTTCTGGCTAATTAACTCCTGTTTTCTAGCCTTTGCCATGATCTCTACAACAATGAATAAACCCTAAGCCCTAAACTCTAACCCTAAGTCCTGTAAACCATCTGATTTGGCATGCTGGAGGTACATCCATCTTTCATGATTAGTTAGCTAGAGTGGATAGACTGCATACCACAAAGTCACAGATTTTTGCATGTTCTAAAGTTATCTTCATAAGGATTGAGAACTCCTCACAAGCATTTCAGTATTTAAGTCAAACTGCTTTGACTTGAGGGATGACCCGATGTATGAGAAAGTAATAGAGATATCAGACTAACAACATATCAGCAAATAGGAAACAGAGGAGACAAGACACCCAAAAACACAGTAAAGACTTGAGGAGCAGTCACTGGTGTGGATTAAAAGGAGAAGAGAGGAGAGAGGTGGCCAAAGAGTACTCACTGGCTGTTGCAACTGTTGCTGCTGGTAGAGCTGCCGCAGCCTTTGGATCTCTTTCTTCAATGCATCATTATGTGCTGCCAAAACACACTCACCTTGAGAATCTAGTCTACACCAAAGAAGGGAAAACACAGGGGGAAGAGAAGATAAAAAACAACAACAAAAAACTGAGGCACATGAGGAACAGAATTTAGCATGCAAAAGGGTTATACAAACGAAGACCAAGAAAGCTCCCCACTTACAAGACATCATTCAGAAAAATCTGACCACTAAAATAGCAAAAAGGAATTACTTTGCTGAGCAAATCTCTGGTCCTCTTTAAGAGATTTTTTAGATCCTGGTAGACTTTTTTCTTCAGAAGGACAATCAGACTGACCACCTACGAAATGGAGAAAATTTTAGAACTACAAAGCCAATTATGGATAATGTCCAGCTTAGCAGTAATAGATATATTGGAATGAATCCAAGACATATGGATCATGTCAATACCTGCATACCCTGGTTGCATACGTTTATCAAAGATATCACACAAAAGACCCCTATGACTTTTGGTTAAATGGTTAAATCCAAGAGCTACAAGAGGAAAAGGCGTGGTTACTACATACCATCTTTGAAGCATTGATCCTGCGCAAGAGTTGCAATCCTCTGCTTGATTGTGTTGTTGTCTGCATTCAAGACAACTCTCTGATGCTCATAGAAATCAACCTGAGGAATCATAGTGGCAATCTCTGTCTGCCACATTGCAAAATTTAGGAAAACCATCAGAAAAGAGGTATTGGATCATGGGTTGTACAAAACATGTGCATCAGAACAAGACAAGTTCATATTCATCCGCCTCAACTGTTCTATGAGAAGAAGATGATGTATCCATCCCAGTTACTCAAAAGCTGCACCTTTGAAAGGAGAATGTACCAATAACCTCAGCTTCTACTGAATCTCTATGGAAGTACTAGACAAGAGTCCATAGTTAAAAGTAACCCAATGTCATGACTTGGAAGGACTTGAGACTGGTTAAAACATATCACACACAACACAGCAGAGAGACAAGTTAAGCAAAAAGGTGACAGAAAAAGAGGAGAAAAGAATGCAACTGAATGTGGTTGGAGCTGTAACAGGCATCGACTTCCAGAAGAAGCAGTCATAAAAAATACCTGGAGAGCTGTCACACTTCTCTCCAGCTCAGATATATACTGTAGCTTGCGAACTCGGGAACGCTGTGCTGACTGCCTGTTTGCCAGTATTCTGAAAAGTGCAGAACCTTATTTATCAGACTATTCTACATGCATCAACAGTTGAGTAGACTTCAGTTGCATCTATGATACCCTGAGGAAGAATAGGTCAACCACATGGCTGACACACAATCATATTGATGAAAGAAGTTTTGGACTGAGAGAACAACTGAAAATGGTACAAAGTATAGTTGGTACATTAGAGGCATTTTTTCTCGATCAAAGCTTGCTCACCTCTTGGCTCTTTTTGGATCTAGACTGGAATCAAGCCCAGCCAATGCCTGCTGCAACTCCACTTTGGAAAAAGGCTGTGTAAAACTGTCCCCATCCCCTGTACTTTGCACTTCTGGTTCACCCTTCAACTTTTCTGGCCCTCCTGCTTTGGCCTCCTCATTTGACACTTCACTGGGGCTGTTGCTTTCAGAGGGAGTTGATGGCTTTTCAATTTTTGATGCAGGGGTAGGACCTCTCTCTAATGTCCAGGTGTTGACCCCAGAGCTATGGCCTGCAGTGCTCACAGAAGCTACTACATTAGTGGCTAACTCTGGCTTGGAGTTCTTGTTACCCTGGTGCTGCTGTTGCTTCAGTGCAGAATTGCTGTCATTCTCAAACAGAGACATGAGCTCATCGTCATCAAGCCTGTATTTCAAGCAGGAAATTCATCAACAAATGGCTCCATCTCCAATCACCAGCATATGTGGTTATGAAAAGCCATAAGCACAGAAAAACAACAATGGTGAATAGTGCAATGGCAAATGCAAGCTCCAGCCAGTAGATGTTGGGAAAATAAATCTACTGAGTGCCGGTACAAAACATATCCACATGGTATAAGTTGATTGCCTCTGGTACAAACTAAATAATCAGCCCTGAAGACCCTTTTTTCTGTACCTGTCAAAGTCCAAAGAGCCACTGTGGGAATGCATCAAGGCTGCACTTTGAGAATCAAACTGCTCTTCACCTAAGTTTTCATAGGAAAAATCGGCATGGCCTGTATTCAGAAAGACCATAGACTCACTAGCAGACCGCCGATGGGAGCCAGGTTTGAACAGGCCTTCAGGCACATCCAGTATTTCATCCATCCAAGAGGATTGTGTCTGAGCATTGCAAAACCCACAATTAGCTGCAATCTCTGGACAACAGTGGAAGTGTTTAGGTGGAATACCAATCAGCAGTTTGGGCTTGGTTCAAGCAGGCACATGATACAAACCTGAAATTGGAATGGAAAGTCAAGTTGAAGTACCTGGGAGAGATACCCTGCTGATGGAGTACGCTTATGGATCCCACCATGAATCAATGAGACTGAGGAGTGACCAGCAGCAGTTGATTCAAGAACTTGAGCTGATCCAAATCCTGGAAATGCAGGGATCTTGGGAGGAAGGTGAGATGGGTTCATAGGGAATGACCAACTGTTCACTGGCCACCCATCCCCTTGACCACCTTGGCTGGCCATTCTTCTCTTTGCTTTCTTTCTCTGTCTGAGATGATTCTTCTTTGACCTTACTATCCACCTTTCAATGTGTGATGATAACTGGGAACCAGGATGGTTATTTCACCCTACAGAAGAAGCTGCACTTCTTCATTTATCCCAGTGCATTCCCTGGACACATAAATAGAACTCACGTCATTGACAGAAAACATCACAACTCCCAGAACTATAGATCAAACAGCTTCTGTCTGTGGCCAATCTGTGCACACTTCACCATCGGTCAAAGGAGCTGGCCATTGTCCCACATAGTCTTACTTGATTCCCTTCATCCCTAACTTCATGCCTGAAAACTACTAGCTACAGCTCTGATCAAATGAAAGGTTGCCATCACTGGATCATACAGAAGCAGACAGCATCAACCAGACATCCCCACATTGTAAGTGCATCTAGGTTCAGATTACAGATTATAGTTGGGCTAATCCATCCTAGGGTTTTGCATCCACAGATGCCAACTGTGAGAGGGACACATATCACAATCCCTATCATTCTCTGCAACTTCATCAGGCACCATGTACCGAGACAAAACCCTAAGCTCTTGAAAGACCTCTTTGATGGTACTCACAACACTTGACTGACCAGAGAAACCACAAACACTTGTCATTATCTCCTGTGCCATTTTTCATGCCACTTTAGTCTTCTTTTCTTTACAGTAGCTTGCGATCAATCATGTGGCTCCCTTCTTCGTTCCTTAAACCCACATAGAAATGCTTCATCAAAAGCCCCATTAGGTATCCAAAGTGCAAAGCATCAGAAGTTTGGTTTTCAGGTGGGTCTCTACAGGGGAAAGCAAAATGTAGCAGCTACGACACTCACTGGACACACAAGATCTAAGAATTGCTTGGCTTTTCCCGAGCATTCCTATTTTCAGCGAAGATGTGTGCTTCTGAGAGATACTTACCATCGCACATACATACTCCTCAATGGTTTGAGTACTCCTCCATTGCTCGCGATGTATGTAGGCGCCAAGACGATACTAGGTACTCGATCTGTGTGCTCTAATTTGTGTATACGATCTCGGAATGATTCCTTGGTAGCTAGCTTATTAGTCTTGAGCTAAGCAAATTATTTTTTCTTTTTCCTGAAAGTCACGAAGCATGAAACTTGTGCAACAACAACAACAACACGATGCCCGTGGAAGAAAACCAGCATTGCAGTGGAGGATTTGGATTACACTAAATAAGTAAGTTTCATAATAGATTCACGCAGATCATGGGTAGTAATATGTAGATCTGCCACTCAGCAAGCAACAACAGTATAGAACACCCACAACACCCAACACCCAAAGAAGACGAAGAGAGAGAAGAAGAAAAAGAAGAAAACAATATAAAACTCGAGGGACGCGCAAAAAAAAAACAACAACAACAATAATAATAATAGTGTTTGGGAATTTTCAGCGTCCCAAGAGGTTATTACAATGCAGGAACGAGGGAGGAGGTCTCGACAAAATCTGCGAAACTGTGAGACCTGTAGTAGTACGCTTCACACTGCAACGGGAGACAAGAGAAACAACCCCAATGCATCGCATCGGATCGCCTCTTGCCTTGCCTTGCCTTGCCTTTGCCTTTGCCTGGCCTTGCAACGACCGATGATCTTCAGCCGGAACAAAACAAAATCCAAACAAAAGAAAAAAAACAAACTGAGGCGGGAAATATGAAGCTTAAGAAACAAGAAAAGCCCAAACCCAAAGCTAAACCAAAAAAAAAAAAACTACCAAATGGGTATCACCTCCTTCCACAGCAAACAACAACGACCACAAAAAGAAGAGACTAGATCTAACAGCAGCTCATGGCAACAAGAATCGAAAAGATAAGAAGAATTGACACAAGAATCATGACCCCCACAGCAACAGCATAAACAACAACAAGCTTGAATATTAAAACCAACAAGAGGGAGGGGGGAAAAAAAAACCCCCGAGATAAAGCAAGAACAATGATATGAATGATATGAATAACGAAGTCGTCGACGACAACAACAACAACAGAGTCAATCTCAGGCACAACAAACAAACAGTGTTGTGTATTGCAAGAAACACTCCAAAGATTGCGGATGACGCGTTTGTTTTGACGACTACTTGAAATTGATTAGGTGGGAACTAGCCTACTCGTTTAATCAAAAGCGTTTCTTTGTGTGTCTGCGCGTGTATAAATGTATGTGTTTTTTTTTTTTTGTTGTTGCAGTCGGTACGCACTTGGAAAGAAAGAAAGAAGGATTTCTGTGTTCACCGCGTTAGAACCAAATCCTGACTAACTGGCTGTGCGGTGTGTGTCATAAAGGCACCACATGAGAGGCGCTTCCTCACCTCTTTTGTCAAAGTTTCACTCTAGTTTTTACTACACTTATTATGCTTCTTCATGTTTCCTTGTTTCACTCTAGTTTTTACTACACTTTTATGCTTCTTCATGTTTCCTTGTTTGGAATATCTATCTTTCTCTCTCTACATTTTAATTATTTATTTTATTTATTCATTTATTGGCCTTGCCTACCAAAGCAAGGATATTGTGTTTTAGATTCATTATGGAGTATATCATTGTTTCCTTGTTTGGAATATCTATCTCGCTCTCTCTACATATTATTCATTTATTTATTTATTGGCCTTGCCTACCAAAGCAAGGATATTGTGTTTTAGATTCATTATGGAGTATAATAGTAGCTTTCAAGGGATTTTGCCCCCTAGAGATTAGGTGAAATGATTCATCCTAATCTGTTTGTAAAAAGATTCACATTTCATCTTTTGACATTTTGATTTACATTTTTTAAATCATTAAATTTACCAAAAACAATTGAAAATCATGTTGCGACATTTCTCTATTGGTCTAGTATCAATTTTTTAAATGTTTAGATAGGTTCCTAAAACATGTCATCATTTAATGCGAAATCTCTTTTGGGTTCCTCATAACTAATGTGATATTAAAAACTGAAAATAAAACCATTACAATTTTTTCTTTTACAACAACATGATGATGTACATTAAAATAGATTTTTTTTAAAAATCTCCTAGTTATGACCAATTTATCATATAATATCAATTGTTGATATTAATTAATGGCAAGGCCATTGTGTATAACACACCTTATTTATTCATGTATTCCCCCCTTCTTTTCCCCCAAAACCCACCACTTTTTTGATTTGAGTCTTCCTTTCTTGTCACCCTTTGAAAATTTTCATGGAACAAGTGAAAATAGCAGAACAAGGAATGGAACCATAGAATTTATTCATGTTTTAATAACCTAAATGTCACAAAAATCCAATAAAAGATGGATGGTAGGAACCATCATAAGAGAGACAAAAAGGGAAGGCCAAAGAAAGGCCAAAAGATGCACAACCCCCATGAACCAAAAAAAAGGAGAAAAGGTAATCCTTCTCGTGGTAGGAAGTTATCTCACCCATGTCCCTTCTAATGTCACCTACATGCAAATCATGAGATTTAATAGTAATGGGAGGTCTAAAACAAACATCACCCGCCAACGCAATTTTCCTCTCTATAACAGAGGCTAAAGCTTGTTGAAGAGCAATAGTAACATGTTGTTTTAAAAATTGAATAAAAAATAAATAAATAAATGACCTCTTGATTGTCTATCATGGAAAAGACAAGCACATTCCTTAATGAAACAATCCATATCACACCTAGGTGCACCGTGCACCTCCATGGCCATTGGAATAAATTGGTGTCCCTCATGAAGCCCTCTATATTTGCGAATCTTAACGATGACATTAAGTTTCATAATGAGCCAATCTCTACATGATCCGAAAGGACCAGGTTTTTGTTACTAATGTGATGGTTACTAATTCGACATAGGAAACATATCATTGTTCTTTCCATACAACATGCCCACTTTTTCAAATGAGGGCATACATGACATCTTAAATGGCATCATGTGTGGTTATCCACTGATTTCCAAATTGGCAACGAAGTAAGTGTGTGCCAAATGCGTCAAACCCATGTCCACACTCACACGTGAAAAGATAAGATGTCAAGGGTTGAATCAAACTTAAACAAAAATGCAACGTTGAGGTGAAAATAGAATGTGCGATGTGAAACAAACAGATAGATGGCCTAACAACCAACCATAATTTTGCCCCCTCCGAACAAAAATGAATGCAAGCTTTAGATGTTGAAAAAATGGAATCATCTTCCAAGATAGACTTCAAGGATGTGTCGTGATGGATGTCCATCAAAGATGCTTGTAGACTTCGGGCGTCGATAACTACCAAACTCTCAAAAGAATGGTGCATCTCCCTAGTTACAAAAGGAAAGCCATCTCACGTTGCACGTAAGCGTGACTAAAGTAGGTGCAAACCCCCTTCAACCTGATAAACATATTCTTCCAAAATGGGTCTATCAAAAATTCGAAACCTAGGAAAACCACCAGAGCCCAACTCCCTATTAAAAAAAATGGGGAACAATCTTCCATAAAAAAGAGGCCTATACCACCAAAGGATATTAGTAATTAAGCTTGACACCTTGTTAAAGGGCCTTGAAAATACTCCCACAATCCTGAACCTATAATTTCCTCACATACCTACATAATTCTCTTGTTGAAACTCACCAAAAAATATAGGAAGGAAGAAGGAAAGGGTATTGTCCATGTGATATAAAAAGGTCGACAAGCTACACATGAGGACAAAATGTCCAAAATAAGTTGGGCATCTCCCAAGATATGAAGATCATTGATATGTGCCATGTCTTAAGATAAAGTTTCATCCAAAAAATGTGTGGCAAAGTCCTAAGAACCCACTAGCACACCCAAAATGCGTGAGCCATCTTTGATTAAAGTGCAACCTTAAATAATATTTATGCCTGGAGAATACCTTGATGGACTCCAAAGCTTGCACTTTGACACCTTAACCTTAAGCCCAACTAAGGTTAATTGGGTCGAAAGGTGGTCAAAGGTGTGAATAATCTCACTCATAAACCCCACGATGTGAATATCATCTGCTAGGGATGGAAATATGCAATTAGGGGCCATGCAATGGTCTCTAAGAAAGCTCGATAATGGGCCAAAGAAAATAAAGGACCTCTTAGGGGGTCACTTTGCCTCATGCCTAAAGATGACTTAATAATGGTGACCCCCTCCACATGCCACCCATGCTAATAGTAAAAAGAAAAATGAACACCATAAAACAACCTACTAAAAGGGACAATGTTCGCCAAAAGCCCCCCAACATCACGTAATTATCTAAAAATAACAACTTGAGAAATGTTATTAAAGTGTTTTTAATGTTAACCTACATCATAGCCCAATCAAGGTGTAGGTAAAAAAAAGCTCAAATACTTCACATCCTCCAAAGGTCAATAATTTAAACTAATGGGGGGATAGGTGTTCCTAAAATGGCCCCCAAAATTATAAGACAATGGAACAACTAATAAGTCGAAAAAACACCTCGCTTATGGCAAAAGGACAAAAACCATTAGTGTCTTTTGCCATTGCCAACAATTTGTTAAACCCCAACACTATGGCCACCAACCTAGGGATATCCCCACGAACAACAACAACAGCCTAGGATAATTCCTAAAACCCCAAGATGGGTCCTTTGATATGAAACATTTCGAGAGATGCTCACATATCATCCCATAAAGCCCACCTGAAGACAAATGGGGAGCAATGGCTAGGGCTTGGGTCAATAAAGCCTTATCTAGGACAAAAATGTGCTCAGGCTAATAGTAAAAAATAGGTGGAGGGACAAGGTCTAAAGGAGGGGAGTGTAGATGGTGTTAGGCAACAATAATGTTGTTTGAAAGAATAGTTGGCATCATGGGCTGGAAAGTTCTGGGAGCGCAACTGCATTCACCAGCTTTCCTTAAAATGGTCAAAGAATCTTCCCATGAATGGTGAAAACAAGACGCACATGAGGCACACAAAGACTCTTCCTAAAGAAAAGACCAATCGCCCACCATAAACCTCCTAAGGTAAGCAAAAACCTTTCGTTGACATGAACCTCTTCGAGTATAGTGCAAACACCAATGGGGCGACAAGAGGAAAAAGAACCATGTTAGTTGTTCATCAGGTCTCGAGCAATTCAGTCAAGGGGTAAGCGAAAAACCTACCTAACTTCGTTTTGGATGGTTCGAAGAATCCTATGAAACAAACGAAGGCACATGAAACAAAACTGAAACAACCCCAAAATGGAACTAAACTAAGCTTGAAGCCAACCCAAGAAACAAGAGGAATATAACCAAGGAAAAACACAAGAGGGGAAGACATTTACAAAAATAAAACAACCTAGATGGCTTGGGAAATGAAGCGAGTAAGAGGGTGAACATTTTTGACATGCTTCAAAAGGTCACTTAAAATGCAAAGGCCAGAACAATGAGGACAAGGGGTATCTCGAAACTATCAAGGGACACAAAGAGGGGGTCATTCAAAAAAAGGCTTCACCTTAAAACCCTTAAGAAACAAAAGCCCAAGCAGCCCTCGAAAAATGTTTTTTTTAAATAAAAAAAGAAGAAGGAAAAGAAAAGAAAAAACAAAACAAAACCCAAACCCAACAAAACAAAAATTTAACAAAACAAAACCAAACCAAAAAAAAGGGAATGAAGACTTTCCGGGAAAAAACAAAACTTTCTTGCTATTTAGGAGTTCACTAGCGATGGCCGGCTTAGTTGTTACAAGTTATATTAGTCTGCATTATTATCATTATTCTCCATTGCTCTTGTTGCCTTTTGTTTCCCTTTCACACTTCCACCCACCCCCCTCAAAATCCACTTCACTTTCTTCTCTACTGTTTTATTTATGCATTTTATACTTGCAGGTCACCATCCCAAGATTTCGTTGGAGCTTTTCTTGATTTCCTCATTGTGGTTTGATCAGATCGCCCATCTTCTAATCATGGTCTTCCATTGCTATTGTCGACGTCCTATGCGAGTTCCATTTCTGATCTCTCTCCTTGTCTAGGTTGCCATAACACTAGCACTATTGTTGAACTTCTCTGATCCGACGTCTCCAATCTAAGCAAACATAGTTAAAACTAATAACTAGGGTGAGTTTGTTTGTTTTGGGGATGGATCCCAATTTGGGTGACAATATTTATAGCCATGCAACTTTATGTCATTTTATAAGCCTAACCAATTTTGGGTGTCTTAAAGTCAAACTACACTTGGAGGAGGTAAAAAGCATAGATAACATGAAGGCAAAAAAATTTAATTTATTTCAACATCCACACATATGGTATCAAGTGCCACTACATCCTACATGGATGTTTACATGACACATCAAGGTAACTCAATGTTAGGAGTTGAAATAGCTAGCACGTAATCTAGAAGAAATGTATATTTCAAAATTAAAATGCCATCTTAACTAAACATCTAAAAAAATAGTTCTAAATAATTTTGTGTTAAGTTACACACACTGGCCTATTCCTGTACATCACATTGCAAGCTTTCTCCCCTTTCACCAACCCAATGCTAAAAAAACACATGTGATTGTGATAGTAATTTGTTGTGTCAAAATTTTGTTACGACAAGGATTTGTTGTTGGGTCCAAGCATGCTAAAATATGCCACAAAAGGATGTTCGAATATGTAGAAATTGAAAATGTCAACTTTGGGGGCTTGTAAGTATGTGAAAACTATTGATGTTGAAATTTATAATTGGATGAATGTATCAATTGTGACATGGACATGTTTTTAGATATATAAGAATAAAAATTAACATTTTTAATGTGGTATTTTAAATGTATTGTGCAAAAATAAGGCCTTTTGCACATTTGTAAAAAGTTTTTTTTCATATTTATGAATTAAAAATTAAAAATTTCAAATATAATGAATACTAGGAAATAGCTAGAATTATCCATTACCAAGTTTTAAAAATGAATTATCATTTATATGCATAAGGAAAAGTATTTTTTAAGTGCCAAGTGGCATATCGGCATGGAAAAGTATTTTTGAAAGGGTAATCATTGTCAAAATATGACAATTCAACATGCAAAAGATACCCAACCAGGGCCTTCATAACTCAACTATGTTGTTTTTCTCCTCCACCAACTTTGAATTTCTCCAAGTTTAGGCTCATAGTTAGCAACAACAAGTATCGAATAACATGCAAGTATTTCACTTAAAAGAAAATATCTTGAACTTTTATTATGTAGCAACATTTAGTTGTCCAATTATCTTTTAGAGAATGATGACATTTGTTGGATCAAGACTAAGAGTGTGGACGAGACAAACTAAAAATGGGGTTCAATATTAGGGTTTCGAACGGGGTTCAAGTTTAGGGTTTCGACCTTGGGTATGGCAATGTTTTGAGGTTGTTGGTCTCTCGTAAGCTTTGGCAAGGCGAAGGGCTAGATTTCCAAGCTATTTTGATTATTTGCCTTCAGGTTTTCAAATTTGTTGTTTAGGTTTTCAACTTCTTTTTATAGTTATTTTCAAAATACAAAATTTGTTTGGGTCTTCAACTTTTTTTTGTAACTTGCGGTTCTCTAGTTTTTGTTTGCAAGATCTGGAGATGGACAAGCTTTCTTACGACTTACTACATTCGTGTTTGTTCCACTAGCTATGGGATCCTTGGCTCTAATGTTGGAAATTTGCGCCTTCCCATGTAGGTAGAAGTACAAATTTCCGTTTCCTAATTTTCCCAAGTCATGGACATTCATCTTTCGAAGTCTAGGACAAATGAGTGACAAATTCTCCTAGGTTTCTTTACATTAACCATAATCTCATCCTTGTGGTTTCTATGGGTTTTTATCTGTTCTACTATCATGTGTTTAATTAGCTTTAGCCTTGGTTGAACCATCTTCAAGCTAAAACCAAGGTGCTTGAAAGCTTCATTGGAGGCCCATGTGATGGTGTTGGCAAGTTCAACAATAGCCTTGGTGATGGAGGCAATTACTACAATTGTTGGAGCTACATATGTTATATCTAAACACCTTATGCAACTCCCAAGTTAAAGGGGTACTAAAACTAAATTTGTGTGCCCAAACACTTTGACTTTGTTCCAAGACTAAAGTTGCTACAACCATTGCATCCTAAACATTATTTTGTAATTACTAAAGTTTCTTATTTATTTCCATTTGCATCTGTATTTTTTGAAATTAATAATCACTACCAAACTCATATAGTGAAGGACCATTAGCACATCTTACTGTGACATGCCCTGGATCCTCATGTTGAAAATGATCTATGTACTAATGGTACAATTGGCAAGTTGTTTAATGTTTAGAGGGGATGACCTGCATTGTTGAGGTCATTAGTTTGATTTGGGAACTTTGTATTTTGAACTATACATGTATGGTTCTATCATAACTTTTATTAGCACGATGAATGGAAAGTCACACCCTTTGTTTTCACTTAGGTTCTTTCTGTCAAATTTAGGTTGAACATGATAAATTGAAGTTCAAATTGGAGAAACTTCATGTTGGCAAGAACTTCAAAAAACTAGATGGAGATGTTGATGTCTAGGTATGATCCCTATGACCCAATGTTTTTTCTTGGTATAGGGATTGCCTTGATTTTGTTAAAAGCCATTTTGTTGTTCTGTGCATAGCTTGCATCTTTCACTTCTCACACTAAATTGAAAGTTGTACTATTAAAAAGGTGCAATAATGTGCAATTGATAATGTTGTGCAAGCTGTAAGCTTGCTAAAAGAGTATGTTATAAGAATTCAAGAATTGGTGTGTGAACTGCTTCAAATTTAGAATTTGAAGTTTCCATCAAAACCATCCTCAAGGCTTGATTCTTCTAATTCCTTTGACATTTATGGAGACAACATGTCACGACTTGACTTTGAAAGTGCACGCACATGTTGATGGATAATGTTTTTTACCAATTGGTAAAATATATGTCATTACTACATGTTGTTAATAATGGATCCTTTTCATTCTACTTTAAATTTTGAAATATTATAATTTTTTGATGTCTAAGATAAACTTCCATGCTACTTGTTTCTCTTTAGGTGAACTTGCCTTACATTAGATTCTTCTATTCAAAGGATTTTATTGTTACACCTTTTGGTCATAAAACATTCATTGGATACAATTTCAACATTATTAGAGTCAAAAAATTGCCATTTTCAAAATTTTCCATTTTGTGTAGGTTGAGATGAAAATATTTCAAAGATTTGATCTCGTATACCTAAGGTTTCATTATGAGAGGAAGCTTGAAGAACTAGAAGAAGAAAAACAATATTTGTAGGTATAGTTTTGCATTTCACTTGTGACAAAGTTCTATGGGTTGGTTCCATGTCACTATTGTATTATTTACAACACTTTTCATGACAAGCACCATTGTTTACCTTTTTTTTTAAACTTGTATTTTTTAAGTGGCTACAATGTTTGTTGCTACAATCAAGGTGAATAATGACATGACTTGTTCATGACCCTAGTTCATATTGTACGTATAAATTTATGTGGACTATGTAGGGGGAAAGAGACATGTTGATAACAAACCTTGAAACTTTTACAAATGCTGCTGAATATGGGAGCATGATGCAAGATACTCCCATGTAGAAATGTAAGCCATTGGAAATAATTTTATCATAAAAAATTCTCATGTCATTATGGCAAAAAGTAGATGATAGTAGTGTGTCTATTGATAGGCTTACTCCATAACTTAGTGGCATTAAGTTCTCCATTGTTGTCACTAGGGGTAGATAGACTTGAAAAAAAAACAAGTGAATTAATTTGATCGCTTTAGCGAAAACAAGGTAATGTTCAAGGGCTTCCAAATAAAAACAATTGTAGGAGCAACAACTAGTCACTGCGCCTCACAACTTCTTATTTCCCAAGTAGGAGGGTGGCAAGTGCAAGAAGGTGGATTGTGGCCACATTGAAAAAGAGTCTAACCAAAACTTCTTTTGATGTTCAAAGTTTGCAACTATTTTTCCAACATGCAATTGTGTATGCTTTTGTTGTTCCTTTTCAATGCATCTTTTGAATGTCATTAGTATTCAATTTTCCATTATCTGAAACAAAAAATTGTTGTTATAAAATGGGTTTTTCACTTCTCCATCATATGCATCTGCTTGTGATATGATGTTCAATTCCTAATGTGGTGAATCAAATTTTTTTCTTGAGTCATGGTGAGTCATAAAATTTAAAGTTTCCAATCAAATCCTAGCAAACCCACTATTTATCTTTCAAATTTTATAATGAAACCAATGCTTGCTTAAGGGCTAGTTTTGTGTTGCAGCTCTCAAAATTGGAATCTTGAACCTTCATGTAACCTAATCAACATGTGGAATGCCCTTGAGCCGTTCAAGCTACAATCCTAGGTTAGTTTTCAATTTGGTCCTAAGAGGTTCAATATTTTGTCAAATTTTTATTTAAGTCTTGAAAGTTATGAAGTCCTAAATGAACTTTGATTTTGTTCATCATTTTGAGCTTTATTGATCCTAATGTAAATTCTGTTACATAGGAGTGCCATTCAATATGCTTACATTTGTGTTATTTGTGTTGCAAGTATTATTTCACTTGTAAGTATAGTCTTTTGCCATCCCAAGTTTCTTTTGTTCCTAAATTATAGATAAACATGTTAATTGCAATGGGGAATATGTAATCAATTTTTAATAATTTAATATTGAAACAAAAGGAGGTTAAAAATGAGTTTTCAATTAGGTAGCCCTAAATAAAGCAAAACTATTGTTTATTTATCTGGTTATTTTATAAAACAATAGTAACATGGGGAACATGAAGAATTTGAATCGGGCAAAGAAATTGGAACTTGCAAAGGCTTGATGAATTGCAACACAACAATTAACAACAAAAAAGGTTGTTATTTCAACTAATATAGTTGTTATTGCAATCATACGATACTAGACATCACTTTTAATTTTTGGATGTGATCATATGTTTATGTCTAGATGTGATTATATTCATTTTTGTGACTAATTTGTACTTAAAAACCTTGGATTGGGGTGTTTGTACATGCGTACCAAAAATTATGAAAATAAAAGGGTTGAGGATGCAAATCAATGTGTTGCCAACATAGCAGCCTTGGCCTCCCAAAGTAGTTAATGTCGCAACCCCACTTTGAGGGAGTGTGAGGATGAAATTCACATTCCCAAAATTGGGACTTGGGAGTCTTCTGGAACTCCCGAAATTTCAGAGTTCAATTATAGGGGTCAAAACACCTTGCATTAGGGTGTTCTTTATATCATTGGAAAACTATCAAAGTGTAGATGTCGAAAATGGGCTTGCATGGGCCATTTGGACATCTACAACACAAGTTATGGCAAAAAGAAGGGCCAAAAGTCAAACTGCTAGTTTGTCTCCCGACCACTAAAAGTCAGGAATCAACCCAACCCTTGTGCGTGTAGGTGGAGTGCAATACACCGTTGGAAAGCTCTCAAGGAAAGCTACAAGTTTGCTTTAGACCTCATCCCAATCGGAGGTCTGAGCAAAGAGTTATGACCTTACAAAGTCCCAGAAGTCCAAATCGGGACAATTTCGAGACTCCTCTTTAGGAGTCCCAGGACAAAAAGTCATTCAGATGTGGGTGCCGTGGAGAGGCATAGAGTATACTATATGGGGGAAGGTGGTGGCTTTCCCCAAGTCTGGGCTGGGTGAGTCATGTGAGTCCAGAGTTGCCCGTGGCTTGTCCTAGCACCAAAGGTGCTCCTGAAAGTGAATTAATGAACTTGTTGGTTGGTTTGATGCAGGTTTGAGTAAGTAAGTAAAGCTTGTCACTCTTCCTAGTCCCATCCCGAAGCTTTAACACGCCCCTCTACCCCTTCTAATGCTGAGAGTTGGGAACGTGCCCCGAGTTCCTCACAATTCTGCTATTGAGTACCTTAGACCCAATTTGGGTCTAACTAGGAACTTGGGAGTGCATCAGCCAAGATGGTTCAACATTTGTTAAAACTCATATGAACAAACATCGAAGAAAGTGCATCAAAGTTGTTGAACGCATGACTACCATATTATTTAGTGAATGTCCACAAGTTCATTATTGAGGATAGGCAAGAAATCCTTAAGAGGTTCTTGGACATAAACAATGTTCAAAAACTACTTCTAGAGTTTACTCGAAATGCTAGAGGAACTGAATAGAAATTAAGTGTCCTTGAAAGCCTAAAAATAACATATGCACAATTGAAATCTCAAAAATCAAAGGAAAACCTGCCAATCCATAATTTTTTTATAATTGCAGTGGCATCAAATCAAGTCAAGACTTCTGAACAGTTCATTTCAAAAACATTTGGTAATACTAGATACCTTTAGGGCAATTCTGTAACACAGTGGTTACATGTGGACTTCATTAGGGGGAACTTTTGGGGAAGACTACCATGGAAGTGCTGTTCAAATGCTTTGCGTGAAGGTGACCTTTAGTTGGTCTTGAATTTTTGGGACACAACCACAACAATTTCACCAATACGGAAGGATGTGAAGCACCATCATATAGGAGTGAAGACATTTGAAGACCATCCTACTCATTTACAAGAAACACATGTATTTGCATCTATTGAAATTGGCATTGCATTGTGCCTTCACTACTTGTGCCAATCCTTAGTTATGTTTCTACTTCAATGTACATGTGATGTCACCCAAGAAATATGTAACTACTTGTCATTGCAGTTGTACTCCAAAATTGTGGCCATAGCTCTTTGTTATGCATTTGAATACTTATGGGCATTATTTTGTACTTGCCAATCTACATGACTATTCCCAAATCTTGTTGATTATTTGTGAACTACTCCCAAGCGTTGTTGGTTATTTGTTAAGCTACCTTTGGTACTTGCATGTCTAAGTTATGCATTATAGTTGGTAACATAACCCTTTGTTACTTGTCATTCAACTAGTTTGACTTTTTTTAAAGATGATAGTTAGAACAAGTGAATTCACAAAGGAACATGTCAACAAAAAACATCAGATTTTCAAATAGTACCAAGTTGATTTGAAAAATATGAAGTCATGTCCTTTTGAATGGTGAAAGAAGCAAGAGTACATGGTTCATATTGTTGATTTTCTTACCTGTCAAGTTTTAGGGATTGTTAAATCACAAATTGAAATAAAGAAAAAAAAATTAAAATATTCATTATTTTAAAGGCCTCATTTGTAATCAAATCACTTAAAAATTTTGATATTTGTGAACTAAAATTGATCCAATGATTCCAAAATCGATTGTAAATCTTCTTATAATTTACTAAAGTTAATTGACACAAATTCAGATTTGGAAGAAGAGTTTGAAAATTTTGAAGACAACTTTGAAGATGATGAAGTTCTGAAAATATAAATATTTCAAAAAAGATAATTTGTTGTAACATTGTTTGTGGGGGAGAGGGGGATGTGTTCCCCATGGTGTTTCCAAAATCACCTCAATTTTATCCCATATTGTTTAGCCAAATTTCAATTTCCACATATATTTGAGCTCCATATTGTTAAACACTATCAATGACGATCAACTTTTTCTTTTCAATTCCTTATGTTTTCATATGGTTTTTAATAATTCATCAATATTTATGTCAAAAAAAATTCAAATTAATATACATTTCAAGGACTTGAAAAGACAAATGTTAATTTGTATTTTCACATCCATGCCGATGGATAGGGAAAAGGAGTGAGGTAATTATAAAATGGAGGTAGTTGTTAGGGAAGGTGGAAGATACTTGTTAACAAAGTTAATAAGAAAAAGGAAATAATTATCAAGAAAAAAAAAAAAAAAAACTTCAAATACTTCTAGAAGAGCATCTCCACCAGTGATCAGTATGTTGGCCTTGCACTGAAAATCTTAGACGAACGCAAGAGTGATGTCCAGTGAATCCATGGGAAGACCTATATGACCCTCCTAAATAGGTAGCTTCCAGGGCCATTGAGGATCCGTGGAAGGGTCTAATGAAGGGTTAAACCTTGTCAAACTCCATTAAACAAAGCTCTCAAGCCCATGAAACCTTGTCAAACTCCATTAAGCAAAGCTTTCAAGCCCATGAGCTTTATGAAAAGCGAAAAGCCTCCCATACAGCAAAGGAGGAAATCAAGCTCCTTTCGGAATCGAATTAGAACCGGAATGGGAGGTGTTGCCCCATTTTAAGATACATGGTAGGGTTTTAAAAAGATTCTACTTAGATATAAACCCTAAACCCTTACATTTTTATGCAAGTTATTATATTTGATCGACTAATTGTACATAATTAATGTTATTAAATCTCTACGAAAACAAAACGCACAAGTGAAAACCTTGTACATTTTTGTATCATTAGTTCACTAAACATACCTACGAAAATAAATTCAGACCACCAAATCTAGCAATTTCATTGGCCATAACATTTTTTTTGCACACCTACACACAAGCCTATTTATCACCGCCTATTCAACACCTCTCTGTATATTAATTAGTACACTGTTATTGTAACCCTTGTCTGTATACAAATAAGATTAAAATTTTGTTTAGTTAGGTGTAATGGAAATGAAATCTAGTCTTAAACTAGACCAGTTAGCTAGTTACTAGGGTGGTGAAAGGGGAGTTACTCCTATTACAAAATAAAAAACTAAAATTAAATTCAAATGAGCAAATTATTGTGAAGGAAATATAATGGATCTTTGGGAATATTATATTTGTCGAAACAAAAACTTCAAAAGCCATTAATTGTTCAACAGACGTGTGTTGAAGTTGCCAAGGCATTACATACCAATATCATTCCCTTCTACGAAATTGAGTTAGCCTCAGAGTCAAGTCATGGTCACATATCGGTAAGAGTGTTTGAACTCGGAGTGGATGTGGGATTGCAAGCTATGATGTTTTACATTAGCACCGCAATTCTTACCTTAACAAATCCATTGACTTCAAAGGGAAACTTCCAACATTTCTCAAAGTAATAGAATTAGTAGTATAAAGCTGCCAAGGTATGATGGACCTCCAGTACACATGAGAGCCACCCCCACCACTGGTGGTGCTGAGTATGTGACCCTGCAAAAATATTTTCTCACATCCAAGTTTCGTTATTTAAGACTTTTTCGCAACCCCACCCATCAAACTGAGAATGGGACTGCAAATATGTGGGAACTACTAATAGCAAACCAGCTGGACCAATCATTATGTTTGGCAAATCGAAAATAGGGAGCAGCAGTCAGATCAGAACAACCCTTTTAAAATTTACTCACCTCCCAATTCCCAGAATTGTCAAGCACTGTCGGGTTTATGATCATCACTCTTGACAAGAGTCAAATTTGTGAGCTGCACTCTGATCATCTGTCTCCCTTTGTCGAGAGGGTTTCTTGTCAACGTTACTCCTAGAAACTTTAGGTTCAAGCTTGATCAGAGTCAAATGGTGGCAGGAAAAAAGTACATAATTATCACTCGACTACAATTTTACATGCTATGAAACTTCCCGTCAACACAGGAGTACCTTGCCAGCCAAAGCACCGCATGTTTTGTTGCATAATTAATTAATTTTGAAAATTTGAAATTTTCATTTCAAAAATATATATATTTCTGGAAAATTCACTACTTTGCCTTGCAGAGATTTTTTTTTTCGGGTTATTCGAAGAAAAATATTTTTTGAAAATTTTAACATTTCTGAAAAAATAATAAAATTAGTGTTGAAGCTGCCAAGGTGTAGTAGGGTTGTAGCATGTGCCGATGAACTAAGATGTGTTGCCAGCCAGAAGCAATCTTGATCAGTAAGCATATTCAGGACTATGTGTGGACTCTGTGCCTTGTGAAGATCTGAGAACAATGACAATTTGAAGTGTAAGATGGCTTCAGGACTTGTCTTCTTACACAAACAAAACAGCAAAGTGTGCCAGAAAACTGTCTCTTATTATGAGGACCACTCTGGATAAGTCAGAAATCAATGTGTGAAAACCTTGCTTAAATTTTGCATGTCCTCCGCATGCAACATGTAAGTACCTACTAATGGTTCACTAAAGCTAGATTCACACATGATGCTAAGTTCCGTGTTAAGTCAATGTTAATTTTTTTTTTGATTTTGGGGTGTATTCACATATGTAATGTTAAGTAACATTGTCCATGTATGTGATGCGGCATCCTAGTTGGCAAGTGATGCTAACTTGATGTTAAGTGTAGGGTAAAGACCTAGGGTGACGGCATTCTCAAAATAAGGGGCCTAGGATGAGGCAATAGCTGAGTCTGGCCCTGCATTTTGAGAATGTCCCTCACCCTAATGCTTTGCCCTATCATAAAGCAAGAGGCAAAATCTATCATGATTCAAACCTATGTTATTGCCACAAAACTCGCCTCCCAACTCCTGCCCACCTAGTCCAAGAAATTGGATAGTTGGTTGTCACATATAGCGTGTAGGCCAACCCAACATATGCAAGAGCAAAATAGTGTAGTTGTTGTTGAGTTGTATGGTTAGAGCATCTCCACCGGTGCTCAGTATGTGACTCCAGACAGTAAAGTTTATTGGGAAAAAGCCAAAGTGTGCCAGTTTAGCTCAGGAAATTGGTTTTTCTGCACCAATTTCGTGCAGCTCGCCATGGCTGGTAAAAGTCGCAACACAGTTGTGCACCTCCATAAAAGAGTGTAATAAATTGGACCTAACTGCGTCTCAGTATTTCTGATTGGTCGATCATAATGATTGGTCTAGGTGGTTTGCTATTGGTAGTTCCCAAGTATATGCAGTTCTAGTTACAGTTTTATTGGTGGGGTTGCCCAAAAACAAAACAGCTATACTTCGACATTTAATTTTACTATCCCGAGTAACATAGTGAGCACCGGTGGAGATGCTCTTAGGGCGGGCACATGTATGGCCAAAGAGAGTGAAGCAGTAGTGCAAAGAAAAATACAAAACAGTAGCGGGTGGTGAGAAAGAAAGAAGAGCACGGCGATGATGAGAAAACAAGGAAGAGCACGGCAAGAAAGAAATTTTGATATTCTGTCTGGATTTTTAAAAATCCATGGTGGATATTTATTAATCGACTGAATCTCATTATCTTTCAGATTCGGGGTCAGGATATCATTTCAAATAGCATCTATTTTTGATATCTATAGAGTTTTTAAAATTATATTCAGGTCTGATATTTGAATTTTTTGGATATCCGCCCAACATTGGATTTTACCCTTATTTCCTCTCAGTGCTTTCTGTATGTTAGGGATTTTACCTTTAGACATGCATTGAGGCCTTGTAAATGAACTGTGGGTTTCCATATTTGTAACACTCTGGGAATGGTTTGTGAACAACAAGCTTTAGATAGATTTTTGTACACTAATCCTTGAGAAGCTCTTAGTTGCAAAAGTATAGTTTCTTGTACCTTGGCCTAAAACCAGTTGTCTTTGGAAGCTTACACATGAACAGCTAGTAACTGGATAGAAATTTCCAACTATAATTTTATAATAATCAACTCTTTTAATAATATTCACAATAGTCCCCAAAGACCCAATAATGTGAGAGAGATATGATTTTGTCCATTAGACCACATTTAAAGCTTGCCTATAGAACCCAATGCTAAATGATGAGATTGTTACACATGCCATCTACTAAACTTGAGTAGTTAAGGTCGATAGTCTGACAGTATAGAATCGGTAATTTCTTATCAAGTATTGCACATGGGTCATGTCAAGTGTTGAGCGGGTATTAGATTGGCCTTCGGGTATTACATTGGGTGTTGTTTTTTCAAGAAACCCGGCCTGACCTCCTACTCAGGTATTTGAAGAAGTTAGTACCCACCCTCACTTCATAACCGTATCTTTTATAGGCTCAAATATTTGTAACTGTACTTGACCTAAGGGAAAAATATGTGAAGGATATCTAAAAAAAACTTAGATTCATACTCTTTTAATATTCAAGCGTATGCCTTTTTTAGTAGGGTTAGGGTTTAGGGCTTTGGGTTTTGTGGTTTCAGGTTTCAATTTCCATGTTTCTTTGATTTTTCGCATTTGTTTTTCATGTTTGCAACTTACATTATTCATTTTGAGCTTTTTGTCAATGTGTGTCGTTGAAATTATGGGTGTAATATATTGGCTATTAGAGCTTTTTACAATGAATCAAGCTTTTTCAAAAAAGCGTGGTGAATATAAAACCCAATGAGTTACAAGAAGGTAAGTGCTTTTATAGCTTTGCAACCTCCTTTACATTAAAAACACATTGTTTTTGTTTTCATCTTTTGCACCATCATCTCTACATTGGTGAGTATTAGAAAATTTTATGAAAGTTGCAAAGGTGGGGGAGGATGAGGGTTTTTGATTTTCAACATCTACAATGATTGTGGACAATTTTTTGGTATTTAACCATTAAGTTTCATTATTCATTGTGTTTCATTGATTCATTCGTCTTACACCTTGATGCAGCTTGCATTGTGTTTAATTTGTTGGAAGGTGCATTTGTGAAACCACGAGGGGTGGGGAAGTTATTTCCCCTTGTTTATTTTTCACAACTATTGCATTTGTTCACATTAGTCCAACAATGGAATGCAATTCATTAGCCTAAATCATTATGTAACTTCAGAATTGAAGTAGGTTTATTGCACTTTAGTCATTTCACCTTGGTTAAAGTAACGTCAATATATAATCATTATGTAATTGTCAATTTTTATTACTAATTAACATAATTCACTACCAATTGAAGTAATTCATTACAATGAATAAGTTTTTAAAAAATGTTGTTGTTTTAAATACTAAATTATATACCTTAAGTTATTCTACATTATACCCTATGTTATTTTAGGCTATTCCATTCTATGTTATTCTAAAATATTCCACTTAAAAATATTCTAGCATATTATTAGTTATTATGTATTATTTTACCATAGGTTAATTTTAAATATTCCAGCCTAAGTTATTATTGGTTATTCAACCTTAGGCTTTTCTATGTTATTATACATTACTCAAAATAATTCCACCTTAAGTTATTCCACCTTAGGTGTTTTTTGGTTTTTTTTTTACAACTTCACCTTAGGTTATTTTACATTAAATTTTTTTAAGTTTTTTTTATTCTGTTATTTTAGGATATTCCACCCTATGATATTTTAGGATATTTTATAATTTATTTCACCCTAGTTATTTTAGACAATTCCACCTTAAACTATTACATGTTATTTTCAATTATTACAAGGTATTCCACCCTTGGTTATCTTACATTAAATTGTTTAAAGCTAATTTTAACTCTATTTAATCATTATAAGTTATCTCGTCTTAAATTATTTTAGATTATTTTAAGTTATTCCACCTTATGTTATTTGAGGCTATTATGCCTCACGCTACTTTGACAATTATATATTTGGTTAATGTAATTTAGTTTGTTATGGATTATTTCACCATATGTTATTTTAGGCTATTTTTAATTATTATACATTATTTTCCATTAGGTTATTCTATTATATTCCAAGTTTTTTATTTTATTTTATCCTTGTTGTTGTAAACTATTATACCTTAGTATAAAATAACCTATAATAATATAAACTAAAATGACAATTGAATAGCTTTGAATATTTTGAAATATTATTTTTTATTTAAAATTAAAAAACTTAAGGTAAAATAATTTAGAATAATCTAGAATAACATAAGGAATAACTTTAAATAAATTTAAATAACCTATAGTAAAATAACATAGGATATAACTTAAGGTATAATTTTACGTACATGACCTTCCTTATAATAACCTATGGCATAGCTTATAATAACTTATGGTATAGCCTAGAATAATTTAAAGTAAAATAATGCAAAATAACCTAAAATAATTTTAATTAACCAAGGATATAACATAAAGTGGAATAATTTATAACATAAAGTAATTTAAAGTGGAATAACCTAAAATAACCAAAAAATTGAAATAAAATAATTTTAAAAATCTAAGGTGGAATAGCCAAAAATAACCTAAGGTAGCATATCCAAAAATAACATAAGGTAGAATAGCTTATAATAGTAAAAAATATATATGGTAAAATAACTAATCATAACCTATGGTGGAATAACCTAAAATAACTAAGAATAGCCTATGGTGGAATAGCTTGAATTAACAAAAAATAAGTTAAGATAAAATAATCAATAATAACCTATGATGGAATAGTTAAGAATAACCTAAGGTAAAATAATCAATAATAATGTACAGTGGAATAGCCTAAGATAATTTACATTAGCTTAAGAATAATTTAAAATAGCTTGCACTAATTTAAAAATAACCTAGGAAAGATACCTAGGTACATTAAGAAAATAATGTGGATACGTGACGACAAAATATATGACTTATTTAAATTATGGTTCAATGGTTAAGGATTTATTCCTTAAACATGCATGTGGCAAGAGGTGAGGGGTTCAAACCTTCATGCTTGGACCTTAAATTGATGGGCTAAATTTAAGTTCCTAATTTAAGTTAGGTGGCTTTAGTTAGAATGGGTTCCTGATTGTTTGGCTGAACTTCTTAATTAATTATTAATGATCTCATTGACAATGAATTCAATTAATTATTAATGAATTCACCTATCCACAACAACTAATCCATGTTCATTAAAGGTCAACCACTTTCACTGTGGTAAATGTGTTCAAGTTCATTCAAAATTTAATGAAACAGATAATGAACTTGGACACATATTTGTGTAATGTCATTTATTCATCTACTTCATCAATTTTCAACACGCCATAAATTTTTTTCTTTTTCTTTGCACCTCATCTTTTCAACTTCTTCTCACATGCATGAGGCTATGTGGGTGGGGAAATATTTTGAAAAAAATGAAAGAACTTTATTTTCTAAACCCTAAACTTTAAACCATGTCACATTATGATTATTGTTGAGTTTAACGTTTAGTAAGTTTCCACAAAGTCCACAAGTTTTTATGTTTATCTTATGTTGGTTTCTTAATGAATGTGGTAATGGCCTCTTCTTCATGTCCTATCATGAATTTTCATGATATTGGTTTTAATGAAAAGGTCCTTTTAGCTTCTACAAAATATGACAACAACACTATTGGGAATGTGTAGGTTGTGTGAAAAGGTGGGGAGTTAGAGATTATAAAAGTTGTTGTTAAAAGGCACAATGGTGCATACATCATTAAAGTGCATTGAAAGAATTTATGAATACAATGACTTATTTGGTAGCCACACTACTAAACTTCATTCATCTAGGCATTTTTTAAGGTGAACAATAATCAACTTATGAATTTAGATCATAATCAAATCATGAAACATATAATTTGTTACAATGATTACGGTGGTCTTCATATCATGGCCATGCACACCATGTGCACAACAACACATCTTGGGTTTTGTGACTAGTTTAAAAAACATTTAAAAAAATAATATTATGATTACAGCTACTTGGTCACAAAAATTACTATGTAGTTGCAAGGGACATGAAGATGCCATCTGGCATCATGGTTTTGCGACTTTAGTCAATATGATAATTTGCTCAATTTTTGGGAAAATATAATATTATTATTTTGAATTTATATTAATATATTTGAATGATTTAAAATTAGGAATTCAAAAATACCATTTATTTTTGCGACTAATAGTAACCAATAATAATTCAATTTCTAATGATGATGGTGTGGCATGCCATGCATCAACAAGCAGTTAGAACTAGTAGTCAATTTCATGACTCATGACATTCATTTCAATAAAATTACATTTTTTGATTGGTCAAAAATGTTCATAATGCTAAAACATGTATTTTACAACTTGTTTTATGCAATTACAACATCTAATATGATTAAGGAAATGACTAAAATGTATTTAATAATTAGTTATCAACCTATATAATGATTTATGACACTAATTTCAATAAAATTACATTTATTGATTGGTAAAAAATGTTCATAATGCCAAAACAATTTTTTTACAACTTGTCATATGCAATTATAATGTCTAACACAATTAAGGAAATAATTAAAAATTTCTTTTGTAATTAATAATCAACTTAATGATTCATGACACTAATTTTAATAAAATTGCATTCATTGATTGGTAAAAAATGTTCATAATGCCAAAACATGTCTTTTATGATTTGTCCTATGCAATTACAATGTCCAACACAATTAAGGAAATGATTATGAATGTTTTTAACAATTAAAAATTTAAAAAATGATTCATGACATTAATTTCAATTAAATTACATTTTTTGATTAGCAAAAAAATGTTTATAATGCCAAAATATGTCTTTTAGGACTTGGTTTATACATCTACATGTCCAACACAATTAAAAAATAAAATATGAATGTTTTTAATAGCTAGTAATCAACTTTATGATTCATGTAACTAAAAACAATGATTTAAAAAAAAACTACAATCGCATAGGACTAATCATTTTATTAACCAAATTTAGTTTGAATAACCTAGTTTAATTTATAATTTATTATAATTTAGCCATATTTAATCATGTATTGTTTCAATAATGAACTTTATTTTAATTTTTTCAAATTTAACCAAATATTTAACATAAATATTCAATTTAACTTAATTTATCATTGTTTACCCATGTTTAACCTAAATTATTATTTTAAATATAAATCACATTAATTTAGTTATACATTAATAATCTTCAACCATGTTTAGCTTAAATAATTGTGTTTAAAATGGTTTAACCAAAATAATTGTGTTTAACCATGTTTAGTTGAAACAATTGTGTTTAAACATGTTTAGCCATGTTTAGCCTAAATAATTATGTTTAACCATGTTTAGTTTAAATAGTTGTGTTTAGTTTCTATATCAATTTAGCCATCTTTAACCTAGGTGATTATTTTTAGCCAAAATTATTTAAAGTAATTATGTTTAGCCATGTTCAAATTGATTTAATTTATGTTTAGCTTAAATTGGCCTAGTTTAAATTAGGTTTACCATATATTACCTTAGGTCTAACCTAGCTAGGTTTACCTAAGCTTAATTTAAGTCTAGCTTAAAGCTTAAATATTCCTAATTAGATTAGACTAAGCTAATTTACTTTTAACACAAGGAAGCTTAGGTTAACCTAAGTTGGGTTTACATGTAGTTTAGGTTGACCTAACTCATCGTAAGTCAACTTAGGGAAGCTTATGTTAACTTAAGCTAGGTTGGTACGTAGTAGGTAGGTTGTGTAGAAGGCATGAAAATAACCAAGTTTATAAAATTTTCTAAACCAAAAAGGGAACTTGAGAAGGCCTAATTCCAAGTCTAGATCATGAAACAAGAAAAACAAAAACAAGAATAGAACATGTGTGAGACAAAAATTTAACAAAATTTTATTACAATAATGAAACAAAAATCAAATAAGGTTGTGATAAAAAAAAGGTACCAAAAACTAGTTTGAACATATTAAAAGTAATTAAAAGTCTTATTTCTATTTATACCTTAAGGACTTAATTCAAGGAAATTTCCATGGAAATTTTGTTTTCATGTGTGGCCCATGATTACCCATGTGTGACCCATGTTTGGACTAAAAATGAATTAAGAGTGAACTAAAAATGAACTGATAGTTAATTAAAATTGAATTAATACTTAATTAAGAGTGAATTGAACTAACCATTAATTAATAATGAATTAAGATTGTGGTATTGGCAATGATGTTGACGATAATGTTGACAATCATGCTAGTGATGATGTTAACAATGTCATTCGTGACAAGTTGACCAATGTCAACGTAAGGTGGCATAATTTAATATGAGATTAAAAAAATTGATCTTTATAACTTTGTGTTTAATAAACTTAATATAAAACATGTGGTAGTACAATGGATGAGAACTTGAACCCTAAAATGAAGGTGAGGGGTTCAAATCTTTGTTCTTACAACTTATAATACTTAGGCCGCTTAACCTATGTTAGTTAGCTTAATTTAGGCTATTTAAGCTAGGAAGCCAAATTTTGTTTTTAACCTAAGCCACCTAGTTTAGGTTAGGTACCTTAAGCTAGTTAAGCTAAGTTAGGTTGACTTTTGGCTAGGCTAGTTATTTAGGCTACTTAAGTTAAACAAGGTTGGCTTTTGCTCATGTGTGATGATTCGTAATTGAACATGTGTTTATACATTTTTGACACATGTCATCCATTTATCAAAGTGTTTTGTATAATTTTTAGTGAAGTAAAATGATTAGGTTTACATGGTATGTACTTTAGATGTCAAATTAAGATCAATGATGATATGGAATTTCAATATTATAAGAAAATAAAAATAAAAATAGTTGATAAGACGATTTTTTCTAATTAATACATCGTCATACAAGCAGTTGAAAAACTCAAAATGTGTTCTTATGGTGCAAGAAAGGATTGATTGCAAACCATAAAATTAATGGCATAACAACCATAAATAAATACATTGATATGACAACAATGTTTTAATGAAAAAATTAACAAAAGATCCCATAAACCGAAAAAATCCAAACACATACATGTTCACAAAACACATACATACACAATGAAAAAACATTCAAACAAACAAAGGAAAAATCTAAAAGCTCATCTTGAAAACAATTGAACTTGAAGTTTCATGTTTTCTATCCTTGACTTGAACAAAAGCAAAGGTGAAAAGTAATACCAAAACTAAAAAAATCAAACGATAAGAAAGATGAGGGGAGTAGCAATAGCACACAACAATGAGGAACCAAGAAACAACAACAAATCAAATAGGTACTTTGGGAGTGATAACAATGCACAATGACAAATAATAATAACACACATTGACGAAGGGGAATAGTAGCAACACACAGTGATGAAGAACTATAATAATAAAGCACAACAATGAGAAGCATTAGTGCCTAACAACAAAGAGGAGTAGCATAACATCATCATGAAAAGGAGTAGCAATGCCCAACAACGAGGAATAAGGGAATGACAAGAATGCATGATGATAATATACATGATGACAAGAAACAACAATGAACATGAGCAAAAAAACAAAGCTTAAAAAAAAAAGAAATCAAAGCATAAACAAACAATGAAAGCACTAAACATACAAAACACTACCCACAAAAGACAATACGAAGAGTGATAATCTTCTTTAAGGAGTGAAGAAGAAGAAACAAATGAAGAAGAAGGGAGGAGGAAACACTACAAAGACAAAAGACAATACAAAGAGTGATAATCTTGTTTAAGGAGTGGAGAAGAAGAAGAAACAGGTGAAGAAGAAGGGAGGGAGGAGGGTGATGCTGCCCTGAACTAACCCTAACTTTAAAAAGAAAAACCCCAATAACCTATTACTAATTAATACCCTGACTATGCTATTTGTTAGTACCCTGATAGGGTATCAAAAATTTCAAATGGTCGATTCTCAGTCTGGTGAGAACTGGGAGACGGGTTTCAAACAGGGTATCACCCTGGGTGATCCTCAGTGGTATTCAAGCTGAGAACCGACTTGAAAACCCTAACTGGCTCTCAGCCATTTTTCTGATACCCGCCCTACCTTGGTTTGTACCCTGCTCTTGATTCGCTAATTTTCTTGGGAAAATCCGCCAAATTTCGATATCACAAAATTGAAAGAAAAAGCCCTCTTCGTAACACTTGGAATGGGACTTGGATTGAGATCTGGATCGGAACACTTGGAGAAGAGGATGTGTGTATGTAGAGACCTGGATTGAGTCGTGGGATCTCGACTGATACCTGGTTTGAAAGCTGCGTGGGGGAGAAGGAAGTAAGCGCTTGTCGTAGATTGGAAAACAGAGAGAGGTAGGTTTTCGTTCTGTAATCGCTCTGAGTTGTGCAGGAAAACCAGCCGGATCGATTGGAAATACGCGGCTCTGGCACCATGGTAACTCTCCTCTCTTGACTGATTTCTTGCTTCTCCTTGAGTTTTCCCAAAATCATCGATTGTAGGAAAAGTTAGAGGGGGTGTCGTTGTTGCTTCTGTTGTTGGCTTAGAGTGCTGCTTCCTGGATTTGCGATGGTATGCGTATCCCGGAAAGTATTATGGATTGTCCCATTTTCCAATTACAAGGGGCATTTTTGCGCGCCCGAGAGAGAGAGACATACAGAGACGTAGACATGGAGAGACAGAGACAGAATTAGGTCACCTGAAAGTGGTGGTTTTGTGCGGTTTTGGCAGCTCTTCTTCTCGTATTTCAAGGAGCTAGTGGGGAAGGAGGTGACAGTAGAGCTTAAGAACGATTTGGCCATCACCGGTATCTTGCATTCCGTTGATCAGTACCTTAACATCAAATTAGAGAATACTCGCGTAGTCGATGAAGCTAAATACCCGCACATGGTTTTTCCCTCTCACTCTCTCTCTCTCCAAATCTCCTGGCATTATGTTTTTACCATGTCTTCTGCTTTTGTGTATGTAGTATGTACTGTGTTGTTGTCCTCAGCTTTGTTATGGCTGACATTGTAAAACAATTTGAAGTCTCTTTCTATCAATTTTCTAGTTCTGCTTTTGCTTTTTGGACAGGGCAATGGCATTATTATGTGTACAATTTTCTTGTGCTTTCTGATGCGACTTGTGAATGCCAGAATCATTCTGTGGACATGGGTGGTTGATTGGATGCAGCTTTCAGTAAAAAACTGCTTCATCCGAGGCTCGGTGGTACGATATGTGCAACTTCCACCAGACGGAGTTGATGTTGATATCTTGCATGATGCCACTCGGCGGGAGGCTCGAGGAGCATAACCAGGCTGATTTATTAGAGTGTTGCAGATGTTGACAGGCGGTTTGATTTTGATGTTGTGTAGACCAATTAGTCAGCAATCTACATGGAAGTGCCTGAGAACATAGAGGTTTGACTGTGTCATGACATGGGACAAGCCATGGTACCTCTCCTAACTTATAGTTAACAGGTTCAATATCCATGAAGACCTCATCCTTACAAGTATCACCTGTGTTTCTTTTCTAGAGATGTGAGATATTTCAAGGGCTTAGTTGTGGGACTTATTCCTCTGGCAGCACAATGACACACATACACCTTGGATGATGTTCATGTTGCTTATTAAACTCATCTGAGATTGTCTTTGGTGCAACTCTGATTGCATGGTGCAGCTTTGTGTGTGTAAACTCTGAGCTGATTGAGTTGTTTCCAGCAAAGTTAGCATAAAACCCTACAACATTGCTGCAGATTGTAGCCCTAAATTTTGTAACTAGAGGAATGTTATCAGGAGTGCAATGAACTACCCTTTGTTTCCTCAAACTTGAGATTGTCATAGGCTTCTGGAAGAATTCCTAGCTCCAGGATGCAAGCATTCTGGTGGGAACGTGTTTGCAAAAATTACTCACAACAGAGGAGCTGAGTAATTTTTTTCTGAGTTTTGGGAAGAGGGAGGGGGAAATCAGTCTAGAAGTGTCCAGAACCAATCAGCTTTCATCATAACTCTAACTCAATGTTAAGAAGTAATGACCACGAAGGCTGTGATCAACCTACAAACGTGATGCTTCTGGATTGAATATCCCACATACTAAGAGTAGCAAGGGTGTATAGGTTTCCAAACCTGAAAGCAAACGTCGTATCCATATTATGTGTATCCCTTGCTGTGACTTTGGACCTAGGTTTAAGCTACAATGCCATGGAACTGAGGAAAACAGTTATTTTGACTGTCCTGCAATCCTAATCCATTGGTTCCATATTGCTACAACTCCATGAATTAAGATTTTTGCAAACTGTAAGTCACAACTTGCATTATTGGGAGGCTTGGAGTCTTTTGCTGTATGTGCTAATTTGTTGTGTCCAGTGTTGGGATTCTAGAAAATTGTACAAAAACTACATCACCCATGAAATAACTGTCAAAGCAAGTAACAGGAAATTCACACCTATTCCAGTTATCCAATCACCACATTTGCTCCAAGCTGCTGAGCATTGAAAATGGCTTACCCTTGGAAGTGTTGCAGGGATGCTCAAGAAAAGATATCTAGAACTACAGTTTTCCCTGATAAAAAAAATAACAATAATAAGAATCACTCAGAAAGTATCAGATCATCCTGCTCAATGATTAGCTGCCATGACTACCCCACTGCCTTAATCAGCTCCAGACAAGACAGTGGTGTCCGAAAGTGTGCAACAATCTGCCCAAATTCTCATTTCTATCACATTTCCAGAAGCTACTGGAAGACTCTATGACATTGTTAGTTGGTACGAGACAAACAATAACAAAAAACTGAGTAGTGTTTACTCCAAGCTGCAACAATGACAGACACAGACAGGAAGATGCAGCAAAAACAATAATCTGAAAGACTTTCCAAGCTCCTTCATTGAACCAAAATTCAGTTGGGTGCTCATAATAAGCATGATCTTAAGCCTGATCTCGATCATCCAGTGTCATACACATAAACACATCTCAATCAACATCAGGATTAGAAGCTCTTTTATCTGAGTCATTGAACACTCCCCATGACTCTGAAACAATAATTCTTCTGAGAACTGAGAGATTTCCATACTCCTGATTAAGAAAGCCAGAACAAGGTTCAAACATTTCTTTTGAAGTTGCTGCAAAACTTCAAGATAAGGAGTGAAGAACAGGGAAGAAGAAAAGAAGAAAAGCACAGAAGGCTACAACTCTGAAGCAACATGCAAAACCCTTAGCATGTGACAAATATGTGTGGTCACACTTTCATAAGCAATAATACACCCATCCCACAACTTCACTGGTACTCTTCTCTTCCAAAGTCAACTTCAAGTATCCATCAGAACCAGATACTGTTCACAAAAGCATAGAAATTTCCATAAAGACACATTACGAATTCAGTTCTCTAACTTCAGTGGGTCATAAACTGATCCCATGGTGATGTTAATGGTAATTTTAGTCTCTACTTCTATCCTCACTACAAGAAAACTGAGCTTTTTTTCTCAACCACAAATGGCACATTTCCTCCAGTGAGAGGCACAGAGCAAATCACTTCCATAATATGCTCATCTAATCACTTACACAGTCCTGAGACTAACCAAAAGGCTCACTATCATTCTGAGACTCTTGCAAGAGTGTAACTTAGCAGAACTTGGGATACCACACAGACAGACAGACAGACACACACACACACACAGACAAAAACATACAATGTAACAGCAAGCAGGACCCCAAAAATTCAAAAATCATGACAGGCAAACCAAGGCCTCAGCTTGCATCTCTAGTATGGCAAAAAAGGAAATGAAATCAAAAGAAACTAACATGGAATGGGAGGCCATTAGTAGAACTCCCTTCAGAGAACATCTAAACCACCTCTAGCTTCACAATGAGACCAAATGATGCACTCGTAGTGAACTGATGTGTCCAAAAACCAGCAGCTGGAATTTTCTCCTACTGCCTACAGTTTTCAATATAGATTACCAGTCTTCTCCCTGCCGACTATAATTTCCTCCACGGCCACCAGATGAGTATCCACTGCGATCATTATAACCACTGCTGCCATAGCTGCCACCTTGACTGGCACCATACTGAGCACCGTTGTTATAAGCATTGGCTCCATAACCACCCCCACCATAGGAGGCACCATAGCCCCCTCCATAGCTACCACCTCCACCACCCTGTGGTCCATACTGTCCACCTTGGGGACACTCACGTGAAAAGTGACCCTCTTGGCCACATGTGTAGCAGGATCGACCTCCCCCACTTCGGGCCCCTCCACCACCACCACCAAAATTTCCACCATAGCCACCACCACCAGCTCGACCACCACCACCAGCTCCAGCATTGGGACATTCACGAGAAAAGTGGCCCACCTAAGGTCAAGCAATTTCCCAAATTTCAGCTTTCAGAAAACACAGATGGCTATTAAGTTTATAGACCATGCTTGTACTTGAACATAAAGACACCCAGCTATAATGCAGCAATCACTCCACACCAGAAAAACTCTTGAGAAGGAGAAGGATGCCATGGTCTGCCAACAAACATGTCTATGAGATAGCTGATAACTCCACAACAACACTTTAAGGCAATTATAGCATCAGTCCCAGCAAAACCAAAATGAACACAAGAAAGAGTAAACCTCAACAGAATTGACAGGTGACCCGTTCATAAGGTTATAGAAATATACAGCAAGTAGGAAACCCAACCCTAAAGAACAGAGACTATAAAAGAAAGGAGCATTTGAATAATAGCAACAATCGTACAAATTTTCAGAGACATTCAACACCACCAAGTATGGTATGGACCACTGACAATAACATCCCCATTACCTTCCTCAGATCCCAGCAGGGGGTGGAGGTCAATGTGAAACACTAAAACATCTTACTGAGTTCCTGTCACAAGACCGACTGGTGGAATGGGAAAACTTGGCCACAATGCTGGCTAGCTCAACAAAACATTAAAATGAAGACCAAATAACAAAAAAGAAAATCTTGAGAAAAAGAAAGGAAAATAAAAGAAAAAGCAATCCCTTTGGTCCGATTTACTGAAAACTTTGATGAGTTCAACTTTTCTATTTAGCAGACTAATTGAGCTCACCATTTGAGCTACACAGAGCCCTTTTGAAGAAGGTATTAAGAGTGCATAAAAATTACTTTTTGCTACCACAAATTTGATCGAATATGAAATATTGGAATCTGCATGAAGAACACAAAGCATGGCACCTGGATATTCTCACTGGGAACACTAGTAAAAAATGCCTTTGGAATCTTGACAAACTGCCAAATTCCAAAACTTGCAAGAGAAGTGACTACAAGTAAAATTGAACTCACAAAATGCCTTAGTTTATATGCCACCACTAGTATATTCTTTGTCTAGATATATGAATTTGGAGAAGTCAGGAACCAATGGATTGTCTCCAATCCTTCTTCTTAATGTATACAAAAACTGGACAAAAACTGAACTTAAAAGATGATGCAAAAACACAGAGCATTAGTGACAGCCACACATCTTCATCAACCTTTCTCAGCAACATGTATGGTAGTAACAAGTTACCATAACATTCCCACTGAAGTCAGAAGCTCCTGGCAGTGGGTGGATGTCAATGCCACACATTAACAAAAATACACAGTTTATGTTGCAAGAGCAAACAAAATGAGAAGACAAGCACTTTCTATAACTTGCATCAAATGTTACCAAATATGAAATCAGCAGGTTGATATGAACATTTTTGCACAGGATGAATGTGACAGCAAGTACAAACCTCTCCACAATTATAGCACCCCTCCGCGCCTGACTTGCCCCTTGTTGCTCCCCATGTCTCACCATATGAACTTCCTTTACCAGAATCACGATCCCGGCCCCTGCTGAAATTTCCATAACCGTCAACCTCACCACCATAAGCAGGAGCAGCTGCTGGTACAGGTGCTCTCTCTTCATCCCGGCGTGGGCGTCTTGCACCACCTGATTGTGCTGTTTGAACTGCCATTTTCTGCACAGAATGGCTTGTTTACAATCAGTGCAATTTTTAAGATATGCAAATGCCATGAACTGTGAAGAGCCAACAACAAGAAGACTTGCTACCCAAAACATACACAGGAGGAGCAGTGAGAACTTAAGAGAGTTTCCATTTTGTTCCTTCCCAAATACATGGCCTGAAATGTAATGAGCCACAAATATGCAGACCCTTTTGCATATTGGTCCAAGTATCCATTGACAATCATTCTGCAATAGTGAAACATCTTTAAATTCCATCAAACCTGAGATAGGGGGGTTAACACAAAGAACTCTGCAATAAAACATACCTCAAAGGATAACAACAGCTCATCAAGTTTTTTCTCCATGGAGATCACCTCCTCCCTCAGGAATTTTGACTTCACTGGGTCCACCTCCTTTTCAAGTTCACTTTTAGCAAAAGAGAGCTCTGCTTCTGCTGCTTTTTTTTCTTCACGCTGTTGTTCAGTCAACACCAGCTGTGCTCCCAATTCCAAACAAGACCAGAAGTTCCCAAGAATAAGAAACTATTGCAGTATATGACTAGTGTCACACATAACCCAATGCAACAACCTGCAATTCCCCTGCAATTTTGTGCTGCAAACTGGCTCTGCCTCCACACGGAACCAGTTTCATCATGGACTTTCGTAAACATGAAGGTCCAGCTAGCAACTATATTGTTCACATCAATCATTCCAGGAATGCCTTTTGCACCCAATTACAGAAGTACCCTTTCACAGTTATGGCAGCAAGGGTCTTCACTGTCATGATCACAAACCCTGAACATCAAGCCCTTGGGCAACTCAACTCTTGCAAGTGTGCAGTGTGGCTAGATGATGATTTTCTTGCTTACATGCCAGGTATCATTCACCTACACTGCATCATATCTTCTCTCATTTAACAACAATGCAAAAGTAAAAAAAGGACAGTTTCCTTGCATTGGGCTTCCATTCCTTGTGAGCTTGCTCCTTGAGGACCTCAGTTTCTTTTTTCCCTTCTCTTTCGGCAATAACTTGTTCACGTGGCCTTGCAGCACCAAATGGATTTGGCTGCACAAGAAAAAAACAAGGTTCAGCATCTCTAAAATTTACCATTCAGGCTCATTGCAACTCTCTCTACATTTGCTTATCCAAATCCCTTGTATTCCCATGAAAAAATCTGGCATCCTACCAGATATAGTTTGTGAATGCATAAGGAAAAGGAACCTAAAACCCTAGAGACAAAGCATTCTTTCTCCTAACTGGCGCACATTTGCACTTCAAAGGTTTTTGATGCTAGCGTCTGACCAAAGAAAAGGTGACCAGTGCGTGAAGATGCCAGCAGCATGAAATGGAACAAGGGATGAGTCTCAGTCAAACAGAAAGCTCGCAGACCGTGAAAGCGCTAGATCTCAAGACCTCAACAGGAGGAGGAGTAGTAGTAGTAGTCCGCGATGACACTACCTTCAAAAGAAAAATCTGATATAAAAAACAGCTGCGGCGCCTCACGAGATCATACCTAATGGCGAATTTTGCGCATAATAGAAAGTGAGGAACGCTCTCACCCTACATATAAATTTCCAAACGTTCCAGAAACCAAACCATGTGACGAGCGATAAAACAAGGCAGTCGATCAGACGCTACAAGTCACGAAATCGCCACCTCACATTCTAGAAAGAGTTTCAGATCAGAAGACGAACGAGACACTCACCCTACTGGTCTTGGCTGGAGATGCGGATGACATATTGGCTGTGGATCCACGCGGCTGGAGACTAAGCTTTGGTCTGTTCGCTCCTTCGTCGTCCACGTAGCTCATGCTTCTCCTCTCCCGCGCTATGTCTGGCGACACAGATCCTCTTATATTCTCTCTCTCTCTCTCTCTCTCTCTCTCTCAGAACTATTTCTCTCTTTTATGAACAAAACCACAAAATAAACACCGGCTTTCTAAAAAACCGCACGCCAACAACAGAATATAATCAGCGACCTTCAAAACCGCTGCCGACAAAAACACCGCCGTTCTAGTCCGAAGGAAACACGATCGAGAAACGCATCCGCAAACGCCGTTCAAAACCCGCCTCCCACAACAAAACGCAGAGAGAAAAGAAGAAACTGTAAAAGAGAGAGAGAGAGAGAGCGGTGAGGAGGAAGTTGCAACAAGCGGGCGCGGATGGAGCGGCGACCGGCTACTCCGGTCGGGAACCGGTGAAAACTTGTCGAAACATCGGGATCAAGCATCCCCCATGCCGTGCCTTTGTTTACTGGCGAAATTTCGCCAAAAAGCGAAATATTTTTATTAAAAGAAATCGAAAATGAAGTGACTTTGGAGGGTTGTAATCGCCAGAAATGAGAAAATAAATAGTAAAGCTTGTCAGATTTCTAAATTTTGGTTATTAATTTGTAGCCATAAACACATGCCGTTGATACAAGATTTTTTACTTCATATCTGGTTTATAGCCACATTTGGTTATATCTTCTCAGTGATAATCGCCATTTTTTTGGGTACGTCTTCATATGGATGATCGCCATTTAAGCTACGTTAAAAACAATTCCTGAAAAAAAGAATGAGGGTGAACCCGCGCCCCCCAACCCCTCCTCAATCCCCAAACACGGCCAGTCCATTCATAGGGTGACCAGGGGAGTTCTCGGCACAGGTTACCGGTTACAGAGGTCACCGCCGCCGTCGATCTCAAACGAGCGGGAGGATGGAACTGACGTGGAGGTGTGGGGGGGGGGGGGGGGGGGTAGAAGTGGAAGTGTGGATAAAAGTTACAAAAACAAAGACGGCTCTTCT
>Ga0116227_10002244_pt1 | contig 43984 bp, 26 predicted proteins | sample S1TSphgellanicum_FD_89693 | JGI IMG/M metagenome (GOLD analysis project Ga0116227, IMG submission 89693) | Host-associated microbial communities from peat moss isolated from Minnesota, USA - S1T2_Fb - Sphagnum magellanicum MG | ecosystem: Host-associated > Plants > Peat moss > Unclassified...
AATGATGAATCTTGAAATAATGTTCAAATGCCATGTGTCACCATAAATTCTCCTTCACAAATCAACACATGTTAAAATTTATTTCACATTTTATTCATGGATGACCAAGATGTTATTAATTTATTAATAATGATGAATATTGAAATAAGGTTCAAATGCCACGTGTCACCATGGGTAACTCTTATAAAATAATACAGATGTAAAAACCTAAATCCATACCATATATATTATCTGTATACATAATATCACATGCAATTAAAAATTAGTTACATATGACAATTGCAAAATGATAGTTTTTCGTTTAGTGGTGTAGTAATACATTCAAAATTATCAATTGCCATATGGTAAAAGTTGATCAAATAAGCTCCAGCTTAAAAGGCTAAACTCAAAATAAAATTGGAGTTTGTAATTTTAGAAGTCTTAAGACCTGAACCTATCTACCTAGTTTATCCTTAAATACCTACCTACCTAGCCTAGGCTTACTTAGCCCAAACCTACCTAAGCTAAGTGGCCTAGGCTTAACCTAGGTGTCACATGGTTTATCATAAGTGGCTTAGCCCTAATTAAGCTAAGCTAGGTAGCTTAAGCACCTAGGCTAGACTTATGGCTAGGTGGCCTAGGCGTAGTTTAGGTGCAATGTGGCATATTGAAAATGACCCAACCTTAGGTTAACCCTAGATGATTAAATGTCTCTTGTGAATATTGTTGGGTTGCCACGTGGAAGGTAGTGAATGGTGGGAAAAAAATTTCTTTAAAATATATTTAAAAACCTAGATGTTAGCAAGTGTTATCTAGTGGATGATTGTTTGTTTACATTGGTGCATCTTGTAATTGCATCATATGTATAAGTATAGTTGGAGGAACACATTCAAATATGTATATATGATCAACATACATATATTTTAACATGAAAAAGTTCATTTGTCACTTGCAACTAGTGCTTGTTAACAACTTGTCATTTGTTACTAAGTAGTATTTTAGTCGCAAGTGTCATTTGTAATTAGTAATTAACTACAAAAATGAGTTGCAAACAACAATTTTTCTATTAGTGAAAGAAACTCACCTCCAAACCATAGAAATTCAATTAAAAAATGCACAAAACACAATACACATTTTTCATGTCTGATTTGGGATTTCAAAATGCTTAGTTTTTATATATAATTATAGCATTCATCAAAAATCAAACATTCACCATTTGATACATAACTATGGTGATAAAATAAATCAAATTTTCAATGTTTTTTTTGGGAACAAATCAAAGAACTACTCCCATATGGGTACTTACCTCTACAACTAGAATTGTTCTCATATGGCATTTTCTATTTCTTTGAGGAGAAGGCTTCAAGTGCTTTCTAGAAATATTGGATGTTGATGAGGCCATGTTGCCCCATCATTATTTGAGATCTCAAACAAGATATTAAGACCTCAAGAGGGTGCCCTAAGGCCCTTATTGGTTCATTTTAGTCCCCTTTTTTTGCAAGGAACAAACGTATGGACAGGTCTTCTAAACTTTACCTGACCTAACCATTGTTCAAAATCCACATCAAGCCTATTCTACAAATTATGAAACCCATTACGACCATTGTGCAAAATCAAAACACACACGCATTATGTAAATCCACATGCCCATTTTGCAAATCATAGAAATCATTATGTTATGGAATGTGAGTAATAAAATGAATTCAAATTATAACCACAATTAGTTTTTCTAAAACATTTACATGATGAAAGAATAATCAAGTTGACTATTTTTATTATTTATTTTGGATTTTAGTTTTGTAGGGTCACATGTACGCAAGTTATTATCTCACCCAAACTAACTCCCAAGATATTTATTTTCCCATGCCTTTTTTAACACCACCAAAAGCATCTTCAACAAAATAAAAATAAATGGAAAATTGAAATAATAATAATAATAAAAAAATCCAAGGAATGAATATACATGGATGTGTTGAAATATTTGATATAAATAATACATGCATTGGTTGTTGTTAACATTACATATAATCCCCCAATTTTAGCATAAACAATTGCATGCAATGGTCTACTTTTATATAGGACAATCTAAGAAGAAATAAAACAATAGAATAAAAACTCTAAAGATGGAATTTGAATCCCATTATTCTCATTTTCATATTATCAAATACACAATTCAATAATGATAATAACTTCCAAATAGGATATCTTTTGAGCATCCAAACTAGTCCTTATACACGGAGAGTTAGGCACAACTTATAGAAGTGTTGCATAGATTCTTGGGGTTCTAAAAGTCCAATTTTCTAAAAACTAAATTATGATTCCAATTACAATTCTCCTTCTTATGGAGATTCATATTATCCGCATCCAGTTGTTAGAGTTTGAAGGTTCCCACATATGCATTTTCTTGGTTGTCATTAGAATGAGGATTGAGAAGTATTTGTTGTTATTATAGTTGTTGTCCATGTAGGAGTAGTGAAAACATGTGTAGTAGCAGTGGAGGATCAAAAAAAAGGAAAGATAAGAAACATAATAGGAGTGGAGTTGCCTAGGAAAAATGAATCTTGGCTGAAATTTGTTGTAGTCAATCCATAATGAAGCAAAACCAACAATAAGGGAAAAAGGGGAAAGTAAGGGAAAAAAAAGGTTGGAGGGTTGTGAAAAATAAGGAATTAGAGAAAATTGATAGTTGAGAAGAGACGAAAGAGGAGTTAGGGAACATCAACTTGGTAGATGGGGAGGATTATAGGGATTGGAGCCACATGTAGCAATAGACAAAGAAGAAAAAATTGGTGGAAAAAATTTCAATTAGGGTTAATTTTACTTTTTTCAGCCTTCATCTAATGTTTTAGTTTTGGTTAGGGCTTTTGTTTCATTGTGAACTGGTGTTTTAGTGGAACCTTTGGGATTTCAATGAGATTGATTGTTGGACTGGAACTTGTGGGCATCAACTTATTAGAAAGAATTTTGGACTTTTTGTAGGTTCTTTTTTTGAAGGTCTAGGTTCTCGTACAAGATGAAAAAGTAGAGTGGCTTCTTAGGTGTGTGGGCCTAGAACTTGATGATAATCTTCCTAATTGAAGAGTTTGTCCCATAAATAAATAAATAAACATTTATTTTTACCAATGTACATAGTTACTTTATCATGTGCCACCATAAACCTAATTTCCACCCCATCTCCCATTAGTTCCCCCTTTCATTTTAACAAACCACACACCACCTATTAGTTCCTTTTACCGACCCAACCTTTTGGGTGAATGCAAAGCCCCAACCCTACACGTTCCCAAACCCCCTTGATCATGCACATGTAGGACCTTTTCCCCCTTTCACTTTACTAGCCCTTCTAGTTGCACATGATCAGGCCCTCCAACCTATTTTCATTTCCTCAACATGTTTGCAACCTCCACTTAAAATCTTTTGCCCCATTTGTTAGAACCAATTTACTAGTCGAAGGTTAGTTCGTCATTAGCGTTCCTATTAAGCACCCCAATTCATTTAATCCAAACCCCCATGACCATCCCAACTCAATACCTTCCCTTGTTCCCACCTCGCCTACATCAACTTAGACATGGGTTTTGTCTTTGGATGTCCTTGGGTCCTTTCATTTAGGCTTTCGTCATCTTTAATTGTATAACCACATCCTTGTCGTTCTATAACATGACATACAAATGGCATTTCATTTTACATTGGATAAATTAACACAAGACCCTTATGATGTGGTAGCATAACACTTGTTTTTCTTATTACCCCAATGGTGTCTTGTTTTGCCCCCTCATGGCGAGGCGATGAAGCATAGGGAAACATAGATTTGATTCAAGTGTTTTCTAGCAAACGATTGGGAAAACTTGTAGGAAGAGTTTTATTTGCAAGCCCAAGCTTTGGCAACAAGTTCAAGTTCAGCGCCTATTCCCCAACATAATCCTTTAATTCATAAACACCTTTTTCATAGTCTAGTTCTTGGACATGTAGGGGAATACTTAGAGCAATTCGCACCTAAGCACCATTTTCCTTTGCACCCATGTCCTTTGACGCCACCTTAATTCTCATTACACTACACCCTGAATCAGATGGCTACTTCCCATTTAAAAAAAAGACTACAAACTAGATCAAAACCTCAAATTTTCTTTTGATTATTTCAAACTGGCATTCTAACGCATGCCCCATTTGTCAGCAAATGGTCCTTTTGGGATGGTTTTTGAACACCTTCGGGATTGTTTTCACCTAGAAGACTCAATGAATGGATTCCTTTAATTATTTCAGCTTTGTTTTCATATTGGTAAAGGTCACATTCCACTTCAAACTACATGTGTTATTGGCGTGGTTCACCTTTTACCCATGACCAAGCTTTCAAATGGAATTCATCCCATTACAATGGTGGAAACATTATATTGATTGACAAGTTACGCCTTATGTTTTCAATTTTGTGACATTTTTGCAACACATTTTCCCCACACTAATTCGAAGTTACAACTAAAGGTGGTTGTGAAGTAGTAGTCCACAGCATTAAGTGCACCTTAGACCTTCACCATGACTAGGTTATTTTCAAGTTAAATGTGGCAAACATTTTCAATTGGGTGTCAAAAAGGGTCATATTTCAAGAACTTTGTACAGAAGTGGAGACTTATGTAACTCATCCCCTTTGTTCATGCATTTTATGCATTTGAGTTTCCTTTGTTTTACAACCATCATAAATGTGAAGGTGATTTCACCGTCATCCCTCTGCCATGGGAATTCGTCAAGGCGATCCCTTGGGAGGGGCACTATTTGCATTAACCCACTTTAAGACTTTATGTTCTACAACCAGTCATTTCCTTTTTTGTTTATTTCCATCCATTGTAAACAACACTCACATCATAGGTCCCCCTTTTATTGTATCATTTGCGTATGAACATTTTTCAGATTGAATTTTGTGCAATAGGTTTTTCTATTCAACTTCATAAATGTGTAGCATGGTCACCCTCTAGCCTACTACTTAACTTTAACACCCCATCCCAATTTACCACACCATCAGAAGGAATTAAAGTTTTGGGAATTCCATTGGGCACTTCATCATTCACATCATCCTTCATAAAAAAATGCCATGTTAAAGGATGTTTGACATGTCAATCTTTTCCTTAAAATGGGTGATTCAAATAGACTTTGGAATTATAACTCATTGTTTCATGTAATGGCATTCATATTTTTTATGTTGTACATTTCACTCCTCCCTCCTTCAAGTGTTTAAGCACCTCTTGGGTCTAAGATCCTTTCACAACTTAGAAGGACCTCTAGCTTGTAAACAAGTCTTTCTCCCAACAACTTTCAATGACATCGAGCTCTGGCCACCATTGCTTTAACAACCTATTTAAGGAATTGGACCTTTGTAGCCTTAATCATAGTTATTAGGTTTATGGTTGATCAATGTCCCTTCCCTCTTGAAGGCTTAAAATAAGTCGATAATAACACCTTCCCTTTTCGGCAACACCTTAAGGTGTTGTGTGATCTCCTACTGCCTCCAGTTTGCACATGTTTTCCTTCATTTGAACAATTCATCAAACAACAAATGGTTTGATTTCAAGATTCCATCTTGCGGCATTTGCACCATCATACCTTTTCCAGCATGTTTTCCAACAGGATGTTTGAAACCCATTGTGCCCGAATTTTTTTTGGGCCCAAGGGTGGGTGCTTGGTTTATAGTTCGACCAATCTTCATAAGCTTTCGACTAGCTTTTCCGGTCTTTTCCACAACACTTCAAATACAAACTGGATTGTCCCATTCATCAATTGCAAGTATCCCTCAATATGTGTGCACACATCCCATCAACCCTATGGGTATCCATTTCTTATGTTATGCTCATGGCAACAAACACATAGGAACCCATGATGTAGTTCACAACACCTTTGTTGCCATTGTGTGGGATGTTGGTTTCCACATGGGGTGAGAACAACTACATCTGTTTCTTTCAAACACGTTCAACTCCTCTTGTCAACGAATCGACATTGTGCTCACCAAAAATGACATTCACACCTTAGTTGATGTTGTCATTGCTAACCCAACACCATTGGATTTACTTCCCCGATCTTGTGCCACCCAAGGATTTGATGTTTTCGATGTGGTTCAAGCCAAAAAACAGAACTATTGTGACCGACACCCTGCTGATCAATTCCTCCCCTTAGCAGTGGAAGTATTTGGATGTCTACATAAATAGGCAGATGTATTTTTACACAATTGTGCCAATGTCATTTAAAGTTTGAAGGACTAGAAGGCCCTCCTCTTTATGTCTTGGTTACTTTTTTTCGATAAAAAAATTCAATCACATTACAAAGGTTGCAAGCATCCTCCATCATGTTACCTATGTCCCAATTAGGGTTGGCCAAGTGTATAGTTTGTTGGCTACTATATAACATGTTATAAATAATATGGTGTTGAGGACCATATTAGTTTGGTATCCAATGGGGTATGCAAGTACTGGGGTCAATACTTTTGGACCATGCATACAAGTATGTACACAAGTAGAAAACATTGATATTATGTACCAAACTTGTCAATAACAAGATGTAGTAAATTACGTCTTATACTCATTATACCTTCCCTTTGTGCCATTGCATGATTGGAATGAGATAAACATTATATTATATATTAGGATTTTGACATTCAGAGTATTATTGGAATGTTGAATGTTAGAAGATTAATTCAACCTTTTTGTTGGTGAATTTTATTTGTTGGTGATATATTTTCAAACTATTGAAACAAAAGAGTTTAAAAAAGTTTTCTAGTTACCATATATTGAAGAGTAATTAAAAATTTAAAAGATTGCTAGATTCTACATGAAGTTCCAATTGATAGCCAAAATTATAGAAGGATTCTTAACTTTTTCTATCTTCATATTTTGCTTAAAAAGAGATTTGGCTAAATCCTCTTATCGTTGATTGCCACTTTGCAATTTAGCCCTCACAATTTTTGTTTTAAAAACCATATTGGATGAATTAAAAAGATGGTTACTTTGATCCAAAATAGTTTTAGATCTTATTTAGTAACAATTACTTCTCTAGTTTGAAATGATTATTTGTGATTAATGAATTGAAGTTGAAATTGAGTACACTTCAAGGTATAATGTGAAAAAGACATTAGTCACATTATAAACTTTATACATATTATACCAATACCCATGTTCAAAACTTGTTCGTATCAATCTCCTCACTACTTGTATTCATACCATTATCTAAAAATAATAAATTTGGTTATACTCCTTGACAATTTGTTTAATACCAACGCCAATTTGGTGTCAAAGTGTCATTGAGAATTCCATACCATTACCATTGATATGTGATAGACCACACATACTTGCACGACATTGGTTACAACACTTTTGTAATGGAAAAACATTAATGGGGATTTTTAATATGATGACAATAGAAGAAAAGGCCTATGTTTAATTAATACTAATACGAAAGCACATGCCTTTTTACAATTATTACACACCTTAATTGTAATTGTTCAATAATAGTATTAATTTTTTTCTTTTAGCATTATGGAGTAATTGTTTTGTACAATTTAGTGAACTTCTTGTCCCTTATGCCAAAGTTGGGTCAAATTCAAGGACTTTTGATACACATTAACCCACCAAATTGGAACCTTGGTCTTAGCAATGACTATTGCCTATGGACTTCTCTTTGCATTTTGCATTATAAACCAAGGATAACACACCTCAATCCATGATCTTTGTATAAAGAAAATATCGCCATCAATGTTTTATGAGTTGTTTGTATCAAATGTTAAATAACCAAAATCTGAAAAGAGGCGTCTCATTCATTAATTTGAATCAAAGCTTGTTTCAATTCAAGTCTTGTGCCATTATGATATGCACTCAGATGATAGAGATTCAATCCCATAGGTGTACCAATTTAGGTGGTGTTTTTAGGCATGAATTGTTAAGCAAAAGACAATGAATGTCTTCATATTTAAGTTGTGGTGTTTTGCATACATAATGTTGCCTAGTAAAAGCTTTCCTTTTGTTGCACAATGATATGTGCTAATAGATTCCCATCAACCATCCCAAATAGCATAATATTGTATTATATTTGGTACCAACCTTGGGCAGCTTTGGAGATTCAACTTTGGGCAGCACTTGCCCAATCCCACACAATGCAAAGCAATTTCAGGAGAGATTGCATCTGAGAAACCATATCAGTACATAATGTTCAAGTAATGTACATTCCTTCCACATTTTGTGGGAACTGTATTTTCAATTTGTTCAGAAAACCCAAACCAAGTAACAAACTCAAAGGTGTAGTCAATGAGTCAACCCAGCATTAACTGATGACCCACCATGAGTTCAACACCAGCCTACCGTTTAACAGATTTATTCCATGGAAGAGAAACCTACTTTACTTTTCCAAAGACAAACCACAACCCAAATCCCGAATATATTATAGCAAAGTGGCATTCTACACCTCCGATTGCAATGGCAGCGAATCATACCACCCAGAGGAATCCCATTGCAAAAATCCCACAACTTCTAAATAAGCGTCAGGGTGACAGTCATTGTCCACATGATAGCTTCTTTTACATCTTGTCTCACTCACCAACTCATCACCTTAAAGACTTTGTACAATTTATATTACGCTAAAAATCCTTGGATTAGCACTAAACATCATTCATTAGTTAGTTAGTCAAGCTAGGAGATCACAAACCCACACTCTAGTTATGGTGTGCAATGACCAAAGTTATGTTTCAAATAAGATCAATATGTGCAGGAATGTGCTATGTAAACCTCAAGAAGAAGAAGATGTAGCTTCCACCCCAATTGTGTATTGTCTTTTTTCTCCTTCCCTGTCGTGTCCAATTAGAGAAGGGCAAGTAATTTTTCTACGACTTCTTCACAAGCATGCAAGCCACCGCTCCAAATGCCGCTTATGCTCTGGAAAACACACATTTGTCACAGAAAACCAGATTAGTTTGCATTATGGACACATCAACAAAGATTGTCAAAATAGTGTTCTCCACCAACACCAATTTGTTTTCAACTTCTATCACAGGGCTAAGTGCTGCATCTGGTCTGATCAGCATCAGGTGCCTGCCTGGAACTTATTATCAGTCAGAGTGGTTGGTCACTATGCCAGCCATGCTTGAATCCAAGATAAACACATGCATTGACATGGTAAATTTACAGAGGACAAATGATGAAATTTTTTTTTGACTTTGTGAAATTTCTTTGTAGAGAACCCAGTTGAGGATTTGTGAAGAAATTCAACACTGGCAACACCACTGTGAGCAAAAACAAAGAATAACAAAACTGCAAGAGAGCTCAAAGAAAGAAGAAGAATTTAATTAATTAGACATGAGGAAGTAAGGAATGACCCACCTTCATCGGTTTGTCGAGCAAGGTTTGCAAGAATTGTGGCCCAGGCAGGCTCAGTTTTGGGCTCCTCTGAAGAGCCTGCAGCTGCAACAGATGGCCTTGCAGGTGAGCCATAGCAAGGCACCAGGACTGCAAAGCTGTCCTCCAACTCATTGTCAGTGAAGTCGGTGTGGTGGGGCTCAAACCAGCCCACAGACCAATCTGAATCCTCGGAGTCAGAACCCGACATGGAAATTCCATCAGCAGGGACTATTACAAGGTCAAATTCTGCATCCGTCCGCTTCTGTAGCCTTTTCTGTGAGACTCTTCTCCTTGCTCTCCTCTGCTTCTGCCATGCTGCAGCAGAGGCTGAAGAAGCGGCTCGATCTTTCACACCACCTCGAGCTATGAAGCTATGGGTATGGCGTACTTTGTGAGCGGGAGATAAAACAGCGTCTGAGAATGTGGGCTTCCTCCATAGCCCTGCTAATGCAACTACTGTTATGGCCATCCACAGGCCAGCAGCCACACCCAAGAAGAAGAAGAAGAAGAAGATGATGATGATGATGGTGATTTGGACAAAAGTTTTCACTCCAAAACCACCGGACCTAAAAAATAGTTTTCTGCAGACCTTCTTCCACAAAAAAAGGATTGTGAACCCAAGCCCCAAAAAAAGAAAATGATCATGCGAAGGTTGTATGTATGTGTGTTTATGTGTTTTTTTGTGTTTTCTGCACAGTTCTGAAACCAAAACCAGCGACACAAAAGCAAAATCTGCTTCTCAAGGTAATAGAAGACTCTTGTTGTGATGTTTCAAAAAAGCATGGGTGGTTTGCCTTCATCTGAGCACAAGTCCAAAAAAGTATTCTCCAAGCGTCTCTCTCAAACTTCAAATCCCTGTAGTAAGGTGATTTCCAAGGACAAGAGTTCTAACATGTGAAAAGATGACCCCCAAGCTCGCTCTCTCTCTCTCTCTCTCTCTCCCCGTCTCTCAAATTTTTTTTGTCTCTGTCTCTGTCTCTGTCCCTGTCCCTCTCCTGTAGTTGCTTAGGAAAGAAAGCTGCAGAAAAGGATTATTATTCTTCTAATGTCACAAGTTGCACAAAAAACTCAAACATGTGACCACTTGAGAAGAACAAGTTTGCAAACTTTGCAACAACAACATCAAACAAAACAAACAAACAAACAACCTACCTACCTAAATATCTTCCCCTAAGGAATACTAACCAACAACAACAACAACAAAAACAAGGATACCAAACCCAACAAACTAAGCAATTTGTTTGTACTATAACTTTGAAGGAAGAGGTTCACCCAAACCATGAACCCATCTTTCAAAACCCTCTCCTCCTATGGGAAGGAGAGAGTTGCAAAAAAAAGCTTTGAAAGGAAAAAACCCAAGAAGAAGAGGAAGAAGGATGAGAAGAGAAAAATAAATCTATTCAAAAACACACACACACAAACACACACTCTAGTACTAGTACATGTACTAGATTACATAGTAGAAGCACCAAAAGAAGCTGTTATGAGCATTTGAGTACATAAACAAAAAAAACACCACCTACACACACACACACACACACACACACCATAACAAGTGGTATAGTGAGGGTGCAAGGAAGCAAGGAAGGAAGGCCCACACCCACAAAAGCCTCTTTTTTGCAAGTACAAGACAACCTTCTTTTTTCTGACAAACCTTTCTTGTGATGCTACTAACTTATTATAGCTAGGGACATGGGGAATTGTGGAAGAGAAAAACAATGGAGGCCAAGAAAAACAATACACCTAGTTAAAAGCTTTGGAGGAGGAGGAGGAGGAGGATAAAAGAAATGTAGAAAAGGGCTTGCCCTTTTTAGGGGATTTTGATTCTTTCATACCCCTCCCCCTCCCTCCCCCCCTTCCTTTTACCCCCCTCCTGTTGTGCAAAGCCCACGAGCTTCACAAGCAACCTTTATTTGTAAACAAATCAAGGTGAGTAAGTCAAGCTTAGCCAATGTATCTCTTCTCTCTCTCTCTCTCTTTCTCACACTCTTCCTCAATTTGACCACCATCTATCCCTTGTAATGATTTCTTTTCTCTTTTTTTTTCCTTTTTGACTTGAAAATTTTGATTTTAACATTCTACAAAATTTATTTTATTTTTTGAAATGACCCAAATTTTCCAGATTTTGCAATTAAAAAATTTACAAATTGCTTGTTTAATTTTTGTAATTAGGTTTGGTTCAAATTGCAAGGTGAACAGGTTCTTATTTGACAATTACCTATTTTGTTGGCAATCATTTGGCAATTGGCCTCCCTCTCTCGCTATCTCTCCCCAATAGTTGGTTTCAGTAATTAGCCAAAAATATAAAAAGGATGCTAGATTTTTTTTGACTTTCATATATCTAGTTTTTAGCCAAATATGGATGAATCTTTTTTTGGAAGATTATGACTTCCACTACCTACATTGTAAAATTTGAAAAAAGAAAGAACACTAATGCCATGATCCCATGTGTAGTAAATGGGTAGGAGGGTAATACATACACTTTGACAAGAAATCAAATACCTAATTTAAATCTTTAGACATGTATCACTTCCCTTTTTCATTCTACAAGTGATCAAACCCATCTATAGTAGAAAATGGGTTTACAAACATCAATTAACTAAATTAGACATCCTCTTTTTAATTTGCAAGTTATCACACACACACCTATCCATCCATGTATAGTAAAATTGAGTTTACAAGTCTCAAGTCACGAATTTAGACACTACCAACCTACCTACCTACCAACCACGTCCTCTTTTAGAAGGCAAGTTAGTTACTACACCTAATAATGTGCCACATCATTGCTTGTCAGGTAGCAGCTCAGGAGCATCATTGGTTTAGAGCCTGCCACGTGTCAAAGAATTTTGCTAAAGCAGGAGGGGGGGGGGTTAGGGTTGAGGGATTTTGTCCTTACTTACTAGTGTCCTTATTTAAAAGGGCCCTGGTACCTTCACCTTTCTTGAGTGAGGCTTCTTTAGTGGCTATATTTAACCTAGAAATGTTTATTTGAGGCTCAGAATTGCTGATCTAGTCTTGGGAAGTGGGATTTTATTTTTATTTTTTCAAATTTGTGGGTTTTTTTCCCCTTCCAAATTTTGGTGAATTTCTCCAAATCCTTATCAAATTTTTTAATTAAAAAATTTACACCCAAAAAATCTTAAATCCCAGAATGTTTGTCACCAAAGTGTGAAAGTTTGAACGCCCCCCAAAAAAGAAAACACACACACATGCTGCTTGGGATGGCATGACATTCATACCTTATGGTTAGAAACACCCAAAATTCTGGGTGACATGTTGCATCCCGTCAACATAAATGAATGACATGAAATGGAATGAACCGTGTTGAAATAGAATGGATTATTTTGGGGTGTGGCTCCAAAATGGTTTTGGTTGAGTCATCAACAACAACTCTAGAGAAACAATGAGAACAAGTAATGCAAAAGGTCAGGTGCACATATATTAAGGCCAATGTTGTGTTTTTGTTGTTTTCAATACCTATCAATTCTTATGGGATGCCTCCATGCTCCCTAGCCACCACAACTTTGGAAATTTGCTGACTTTGTACTTTGTCATGCAAGTAAGATTTTCTCATTTATGTAAGTCGGCTGTTGGATGTTGAATTTTAGAGAGTGACAAACAAATTATTAGTCGGTCAATTTCCATGGTTACATGCTAAACAAGTTAAAGGAATGTAAGATTTTTCTCATTTTATGTAAGTTCCTTGTTGGATGTGGAATTTCCAACCAAGAGTGACAACAATTAGTCGGTCAATTCCCATGGTTACATGCTAAACAAGTTAAAAGAAAGGCATGAGACCGAAGTGGGGGGGGGGGTGGGGGCATTCGAGGGAAAGAAGGGTTTTGTTTCTTGGGTGGGCGGCTCGTGCAATAGGCAATGGGTCACTTTTAATGGGTACTTCACAAATTTTTTTATAAAAAATTCCCCAAATAGAAAATTTGATTATCATTATGATATTGTAAAATTGTTTCCCTTTGAGCTCATATATAGAATGCAAAATTTTGAGCAAAAGGATATGAGACAAACTCTGGGTGGTATTGAGGAATATTTTGGTTGCATCGTTTGGTGTGCACTTGCCCCCCTCTCATTGCTGCTTGAGTAGAATTTTCATTCTTAACCTTGTTCATCTCTATTTTTGACTTACGTTTTTACAAGAACTGGAGTACCGATTGTGCTTCACATTAATTAGTTTAATTAGTTGTGATGCAAAAATCCCAAAATTCTTTTTTTTCTTTTCTTACATGAGTTTTTCCATGTAAGTGTAATGGCATACATAATCAAGTTTATTTTGATTGGCACATAAAATAAATAAATAAATAAATATATATATATATATATATATATATATATATAGTTAAAAAAATATACATCTAAAAATTTGGGCCTGGTAGAAAATTGTAAGGCAAGAGGTGTGGTAAAAGTGTGGCCCTTTTGCACATAAAACAAACCAGAAAAAACAAATTTGTATGACTTGTGTTGGAACTTGGGGGTGCCGAGGAAGCAATCTTCTATGCTTTGTAGTTTGGACCATATGGCTGCTTTTTGCATTTGAAACAAGCCTATTGGGACTATTGGTGTTTTATTTATATTTATATATTTATTCTGGGGTTTCATCAACTCACCTCATACCCCCCCCCTTCCCTTCTTCAATTGTGGGCCTGACAGATCTAGTTGTTAAAAAAAGACAAAAGAGAATAGGAGTTGTTAAAGATCCATTATTTTTAAATAGCTAGTCACTACTTATTACTCTCTAGGCTTTTTGGTGCTCCATAGTCATACCCAAATTTTGCATTTGGTGAAATTGTTGATATGGCATATTTCTATTTTGGGCGTTAAGTTCTGGATCATGAGTCAGCTATTGCCTTCAATGTTTGTTTTTCCTCCAAAAATTTTGATACCCCAAAAAAAAAATTGGCTATTTTTTTTCCCATAATTAGAAAAATAGTTAGATTTGCACTAGAAAAGTGTTCACATTTTCCCCCAAAAAATCCATATACTTTGGTTGAAAAATGACAAAATTTGTCCCCAAAAAAATCATTGATTGCAATGTGTGAAAACCCACCTAGCAGGCATCTTAGGGAGAATAGATGAAAAGGTTCAAAAGTCTAGGTTGATAGGTTGTGTAGAACCTCGAAAGCCCCCACAAAAAATGATGGCTTTCATTTTGGCATAAATTAAATTATTTTTTGTTTTGTCCAATTTTTGAAATTTTATTTATTACTTGTGCCAAAATTTTCAGAATTAAAAAACCAAGTGCCAAAGTTAAGATTTAAGATTTAGTTAATTATTTGGCAATTTGTTGTGGAATCCAATAAGGGAATAGAGTACGAGAAGCCAAGTATAAGATGAAGGTTGTCACAAAAGAAGAAGCAAAGTGTAAAGCATTCTTTAGTGCTATTGTCTCTTTTGGACAAGGCGACAACATAGTTGCCCAATTCTTTTACCAAGAGGACCTGAGAAGGTCCGAAGTGGTGATTTTTTGCCATTTTGCCAAAAAAACAAAATTTTGGACAAAGAATATTCTGTTACAAATTCCCTATTTTTAAAAAAAAACACCAAAACCAAAAAGCATGTTGAAATTGTTGGCAAAATTTTCAACCCGCCAAAAAAAAAATTAAAAAAAAACTTTGATGATTTTCTTTTTTAAATAGGGAATTTTTCACAGCATATTCCTTTTGATTTTGTGACGAGAAATTTTTTACAAAACTTCTCCGGAATAAAAGACCACGGTTCCACTTGTACTACGACAACAACGTAGTGAGGAATTGCGTTCCATTCGCTTGTGCGGCGGCGGTCACAAGTTATATCAGCGAGTCTTACATCCACCACGAAAATTCAAATTCCCAACAACAGTTGTGTTTGTGCTGGAGCATCATCTGTTGGTCACGGACTTCTCCGTTGGAGGTAGGTAGGTAGGTAGGTAGTGTATGAGGCAATCATTGAATCGTCCGAACACTGTACACTATGCAACTCAAGACCTCATCAATCAGTTGCCTTTCAAGACTTTTGAAGCGGAATTTTTTTTTAAAAATTTAAAAAAATTAGTACACGATTGTTAGCAATTCCGGCCGGAGCTTGTTCGTTTTGTTTTGTATGAAGCATTTTATGAGATTCACCTGGCTCAATTCTCTCGTTGGTTTAGTGGCTTACTTTGTTTGACTTAACTTTAAAACCGTTTTCAACAACGTTCTAAACATCCTCAATCACTAAGTAGGTTCGGTTAGCCGTGGAGGATTGAGGGGCGGAAAAGGGCGGGGGGGAAGCATGACTTTCCTTTTACTATAAGAAAGAATGTGTGTGTGTGTGTGTGCGTGAGTGAATTACAACCAACATCCACTTTCACCCATGTGACTAATGAATTTATAACCGACATTCGCTTTCACCCATGTGACGAATTGTCATGAAAGAAGAGGTAACAAACGAGGGACTTATGTTCCATATGTATGGACTGCGAATTGGCTGCAACCCGGAAATTCTTGATTCCGTAATGTCATATGATGATGATGCTGCAGTGGCTCGGCCTCCCTCTTCCTCCCCACCCCCACTCTCGCCCCCAAAATTGTATTTATCTCTACAATAAATAAAGCAGAGTGTTGTCAGAAGGGGATTTTTTTTTTTTGCCCCCAATTTTGTCATCATCAGCTTTAAGCGAAATTTCCTTTTTTTTTCTTTTAAATCCAAGCTTACAAGTTTCAACTCTAAAAATTTAGCGGAATTTGGCGATTTTTCGCCAGGAAACAAAATACTGGACGTGGAAGATTTGACCATTTTTCCCCCCCCAAACAAGAGCAAAATTAGTCAAATTTACACTAGAAAAACACAATTTTCTCAAAATGTTTTTGTTGGAAGAATGATTGGAACTCTTGGTCAGAGTGTTGTCAGATGGGGATTTGTTTTTTCAATTTTGTGATGTCCAAAATTTGGGATTCCCCACCCACCCCCCCAAATAGCAAAATTAGTCAAAATTTGCACTAGAGAAACACAATTTTCTGGAAATTTTCCCAAATTTCTTGTTGAAAAAAAAATCATGGAAACTCTTGTCAGACCATTTATCTCTATATATAAAGTAGAGTGTTTTCTGCAGGGGATTTTTAAAATTAATTTTGTGATGTTGAAGATTTGGTGAACTTTTTCCCCCAAAAAATAGCAAAATTAGTCAAATTTACACCAGAAAAACACAACTTTCCCCAAATTTTCTTGGTGGAAAGAAAATCACTGGAACTTGTCAGTTGTCACAACAATTCTCATTGAAGTAAGTACTAGGGTAAACCGGCCCATGACCAAACATTTAAGTGTTCAAACTCCAGGGGTTAAGTAATGGGCCATTTTTTGCTCATGGTCTTCAAAGAGATTAGTTGTCCATTGAGCCGGAGCATTAGTAGGCCTTTACAGAAAGTGATTCTGAGCTAGAATGAGAAAGTTATGACCCCCCCAAAATTAGGGTTTAGTGTTAGTGGTGTGCTTCACATTGTTGTTGTTGTTGTTGCTTACATGATAGGATCTCTACTGACGTCAATACAACATCCAGGCTATTTACACCAACTTATAGCAAGCAGTAGTTTCTTTTGGGATAATTTTAATCTGGCCAAAGTGGTGATCATTCATAGGAAGATGGAAGTGACCCTGATCCTAGGAAGATTTAGCCAAATATGGCTACAAAACCAGAAATAATGATTTAGAACAAAGAATAAAAATGCAAGAGAAAAAATAAATTAATTGCCACAATTCAAAAAACTCGTCATGCATCACACACTGGGAATCTGGGATTGCATATGATGAGCTACTTGTTTGATTTTTTATATCCCCCTTTACATGACTCAAAATAATTACCCTGGCCTTGGGTAAAGGCAAATGTCATATATATATAGCATATGGGTTAGTGCCTTTTGTTTTTCCCTTAATTTTGTGATACAGGCAAGGTGGCAATCATCCATAAGCTGAATTAGCCAAATTTGGCTATTAAAAATGAAAGGGAAAAAAATAACATTTAAAAACATTTTTTGACTACCCTACTTGAACCATATGTATAGAAGAAATATGGCAATATTTTAAAGGTCCAAAATACTCTAGAAATTTCCTGGGAGTACTTCAGGTGGTAGGATGAGCACATTACATGTAAGGTTCCTTTTTGTGTCCTTGTCTATTTTTTTTATTCATACGGTATGTCACACATGCCGAGAATCAGCATTGACAAATAATAATAATAATATTGATAGAGAAAAATAACCCTGCATTATGGTCATATGGCCAACACGCATGATATTATCACACACCTTGTTGGCAGTTGCGTTTGAAGCGGGTTACTACTGTAGTTACCATGGCAAGTTGGAGACTAATTATATTATTTTCGGAAATGTTTGAAATTTTATCACCTCAAAAAATTTCAAAGAAAAAAAATTGGGGATGGAAAATAGAGAATCGTAAAGAATATTCTGGAATATTCTGTTTTGTGAAGTGGAATCGTCAAAAAATAATTTTAAAAAATTAAATATATATAATGCATAATATTTAACACTGGAATGTTAAACGTGCCGTGGTATTGTGGTAGTCACATTTGGCCCGGTGGAAGTGAACCAGCACCCACCAGTGCACCATCCACTGGATGGATGCCCGTTAATACTCAGTTATGGATGAACCTCAACTGAGTTAATGTTTGGTTTCACCTTGGTAACCAATTTGGTTGGAAATAAGTCTCATACATAGGTAGGTAGGAAAATAGGTAATTACTAGGTAAGTATATGGTTTACACATATGTAAATGGCTGTTTTTACGACCTACCTACTAACAACCTGCTCGGGGCTTGTTAGTAGGTAGGTAATTAAAAAAAAGCAACTGAGGTAACCACCATGGTTATCTAATGAACTGGAACACAACAGAAAACTGTTCTCAGATCATTTATCATCCATCCTTCATGGGGACCTGGTGGGTGTTGGTGCACTGTTGTGTTGTCAGCACGAGAATGGAGAACAGCAGTGTTGTGTGTGGTGGGTATTTTGAACTTATAGAGAACCGTGAGTTCCGGCTTTCAGAGGACCGCGAAAGGTTCTGGTCATAGTTCTTCACATAGTTCCTGTTTTTGATAACCGTCCAACAAGGGAAAAATAGCTGCATGGGGGCATGTATGAACACCAGTTGTCTCCGGAGGTGGCCTTATGCCGCCACCATGGTAGTAGTGCCTGGATGCATGCTATTACCCTGCTGGGAACTGTGATTCTTTCAACCCAAAAAATGGGAATTTATTTGATAAATGTGTTTTTCTATTATATAAATTCAACTAATTTGGTTCTTTTTTTTGGGAATTTTTTTTCCAAATATCACAAATTGAGAAAAATAAAATCCCTGGCTATGAATGAATGTTCTATCAATCTTCGCATATGTGTCCATAGTTTGATTAACCCATTGCTTGCCAACCTTTGTTTTCCATGCAATTTTTTTCGCCAAAAGACTCCCTAGAAAAGGGGTTTGCAAACTATATACCCTAAATTTTGTACCCAAAAAGGCTCTTTCCCAAATCCACCACTACAGTGGGGTAAAGGGTCATAGGAAGAGCCTACATTGTCGGCTTCCACCAGCTGCATGAACCATAGATGGCGGGGGGATGGAGTACCCATATGTTACAAAGCATAATCTAGCAATTCACAACAAATCAACCTAACACCTCCTTGGATTCAAATTTACCTAGCCTTTTAAGGAGGAGATCTCACCTCCTCCACTTAGTAGATATCTATTAGGTTCATCAACTCACCATGCTAATCCTTGTAGTGTTTGGCACCCCACCATTGTAGCATGTTGCAAATCAAAATGTCACTTCGATCTCCTCAAGATGTTTTTTTTGTTCACATTCAAGACTCATCACTCTTCGAGTTTGGAACTTGAAAGTTAGTTGTTGGAACTTGGCAATAAAATTTTAGAGTTTAATGTCATCGACTAGTGTTGTGATTTCATAAGGTACAATGCTTTGAGGGTTGAATCTGATTATGGTGCTTGAAAGTTAATGAACAAGCATGCTTACCCAAACATATAACATTGGTGGTGCTTATTGCAAGATCCATGGTCCATTTTCAAAATTGTTGTTAAATGGGGTGAAAGAACATCTCAATGACCCCTTTCAGCCTTTTTTTGGGTCTAGTATTATAACATATATTTCCAAAAGTTTGGTGCATTTAATTCTGGGTTTAATTTTTGGGCTTTAAGATTACAATTTTCACAAAGCTAATGTTATATATATATATAGAAATAAATGAATAAATTTAATCATTTCAATTCAAAGAATCATGGATATAATTATGGCATACATAATATAACATTGCTCATTTCAAATTTCAATCTACACTAGGTATTTGGTGTGATTAATCATTCAAATAAGTGTTTTAAATGGATTTTATGTATTAGCCCAACTCATAATGCTTATAGTCACCTTGCATTTAAAAGTGATTATTTGTCAAAATTTCAAATCACATACATATAGTGAACATCTTGAAAAAACTCCATTTGTGAGATGAAAATTATCAAACTTTTCACATGATTGACAAACATGGAATCACATGTGAAATAAATATTATAAATTTTATAAAGGTTTTTAATCATTTCAATTGTTTTTGGAACATATTTTCATTTTCCAATGCATAATTATAAGTATTATTTTCATGCAAATATATTCCAATCCATCATGGTATACATAAAAAATATTATTTTATTTTTATTTTTTATTTTATTGCTTGGATTATGCTTGACCATAATAGGTATCAAGGACAAGAAAAATGAAAAACACAATTTGCAAAAGACTATATGAACTTGACAAACAAAGAATCTAACAATAAATAATAACTAAATGATTTTATTGCTTGAACAAGGTGTGATGCAAGCTAAACATGAAATCCTTTTATAAATTTTTATAACTTTGAAAAATGTATTATTCATGGATTTTCTTGAAAAAAATTAAAAATTCTAAACACATTTCTCAAGGATATTTTCGAAAACTTTTATAAACTTCTTTTATTGTTTACAAATATGCAAAAATATTGTGAATTTTTAAAACCTTGATATGGTTTAAGTTCAAAAACATTACAATGGGCTTTTATAAATACGGCTACCATAATGTGCTTTCACCCAATGACAATGGACAAGGTAAGTTTCCTCAACTATGGATTTTGCAATTACAATGTAAGGTTGGGTAAAATCATAATCAATGGAGCCATCCAAGTGATTGAACACTCCTTAAATTTACATTGTATATTTGAAAAATCACAAAGGAAGCATAATAGTTTGGATTGTCATAAATTTTTGGGGAATATTTTTCATTAATTAAAAAATTTACATGCTCAAAGTGTCATATTTCAAAATGTTACCATTGGTCCCCACATTATCAAGGTTATCTTCAATGTCATTTCATCTTCAAGAAATTGTCAAAGACATGAAAAAACATAAGAACAAAAGTTAAAGGAAAGGTTTTAATTTAATTTCCAAACAAGGAACAAAACAAGATTACGTGATTCGAAAACAATAATTAAAAACAACATGGAAATGGATCTTTGTTATGCTAACATATGCAAGCATAAACATGAAAAGAACAAGACAAGGTTATGTTGCAACATCATGCTTTAGACTAATGTTAAATAAACTGAAGGAAATAAAGTGTCCTATTCCTATTTATACCCTTTTGGGGACCTAACCCAAGGAAGCTTCTAAGGAGGTTTCTATATGTGCATTGAAAGTAATGAAATTTCTTAAGAACCTTCCTAATTGAAAGTTGATTATGAGTTAATTGAAATTTAATTAAAAATTAATTTTGACTTAATTAAGAGTCAACTAAAACTTAACTAGGACTTAACTAAAAATTAACTAGGAGTAAACTAAGACTTAATTGAGAGTTAATTAAGACTTAATTGAGAATTAATTGAGAATTAACTAGGACTTAACTAGGGGTTATGCATGAACATTATGGATGAATTTTGGCCATTGGAAGATGGTGTCTAATGTTTGCATCCATCACAAAAATCTTGTCATCATTGGATTATTAATCTACAAGTTGACTGGCATATGAATAGTCTTCATTTTGACATAACACAACACAAGGCCTTAGATTGTGAAACCCTTGTCATAAACATGCAAAATTTGAAACATAAGGAAAACGACTTAATGGTACAAGAAGTCCTAGGTGCCCTAAACCTTAATTTGTTGGAGCAAAATTCTTCATGAAAGTTGCCAAAAGAGGAAATGCATTTTTTATTTATGCTCTTCTCTCACAAGATGCTGAATCACATTCACATGAAATTCCTTCTTAATACCAAGAATTTAAAAATGTGTCTGAGAAGAGAAATGTGAACACCTTGCACAAACATTGACCATATGATTGCACCATTGATCTTGTGAAAGGAGCACAACTTTCATTTGGACCCATTTATAATTTGTCGTAAGTCGAACTTGTAACACTTCGTGAATACATTGATGAAAACCTCAAGAAAAGGTTCATTTGACAATCGAAGTTTCCAACTAATGCCCGTATCCTCTTTGTCAAAAAGAAATATAGCTCTTTACGAATGTGTGTCGATTATCATGGATTGAATTGACTCCCCATCAAGAATCAATACCCTTTGCCTTTGAGCTCAATGTTGTTGGACCAACTCAATCATGTTAAGGTGTACACCAAGATTGATCTACATGGAGTATACAATTTGGTGCACATTTGAAAAGGGAATGAATGTAAGACAATGTTCAAAATCCATTATGGCCATTTGGAATATATTATGATGCCATTTGGTCTTCCTAACGCACTTGTTGTTTTCCAACATCTTATGAACAATGTTTTTCGTGAGTACTTGGATAATTTTGTGGTTTGTTACATTGATGACATCTTCATTTTCTCAAACAACATGAAGGATGAGGAATGTCATGTATGTCTAGTTTTGGAGAAGCTTTGGGAGGTTGGATTTAACATAAAATTGGAAAAGTGTAAATTCCATCAATCTGAAGTGGAATTCCTAGGTTATGGCATATCGAGAGATGACATTTGCATGGATCCTTGTAACACTAGTAGAAATCTTGTCATTGCAACTAGCACTATGTAATTACATGCTATTAAATGCCATTTGCAACTACATTGGTTATCTATGCAACTAACATGTAACTAGTAGTGTACAAAATGGTCATAAAAATCATCACCTAAACTAATACATACCTAGATTAATATATTAAATATATTTATTTAAACTATGTCAAGTAGTTTTATAGCTTTAATACTAAGGCTAAATTCACATTAATCAAGGTTAAATTAATTTTGGTTAAACTATTTTTCATTAAATTATTTATGAGCCTAAATTAACCAATGCAAAATTAACTATGAGGCAAAACTAATTTTGGTTAAATTAACCATGGGAAAACTAATTGTGAGGTTAATTTACTTTGGTTAAACTAACTTTGGATAAACTATTTCTGGTTAAATTATTTTTGGTTAAACTAATTATGAAGCTAAACTAACATGACTAAATTAAACATGGTTAAATTAATTAATAAATTTAACCTTGTAGTTACCTTAACTATGGTTAATTGACCCATTAACCATTTTAAATTTTATTTCTTAATTATTTAAAAAAAAAATTTAACCCAAAACATTATATTATATTATTATCATTATAGTTAATCACATATAATTATTTTAAAAATTATAATTATAATTATAATTTCTTAAAAATGACTTGACTATTATTATTCAATATTTATTATTACTATTATTTAATTAATAATATCATTTTTATTCTTCAATTTTAAAATATATATATTTTTATTATCAATTATGATAATATACCTATGTTTAATAGGTTACACAATTTAACTTACAAATTATTAGCCAAGGCTATGTAATAATATTAAATTATTATTAATTATGGTAATATATTTGTTGTTAATAGGCTATATTAATTTTCTTATAAGTACTTAGCCTAGGTTAATTAATAACTTAATTGATCTACTAATTATTTTAAGCAGTCATGACTATTAAAATGTTATTATCATTCTATTATATTATTATTACCTATTAATTTTTAATACTTATAATATGATTAATTTAGCTAGTAGGTAAATTATGTTAATATGGTTATTTCCATGTAGGTTGCAACCACATTAGTTGCATTTGCAATTGAATTTTTTATCCCATATTTTTTGCCATGGATTCCAATTGCGCACACTTTATAAGTAAATGCATTTGATTTGTTCACAAACCAAGTACGAAATGCCATTTGGGATGGGCCAATGAAAAAGCTTCAACCTTGAAGACTAAACCCAAAAACAAAATTGGATTATTTTAAACCTATTTATTTTCCTACCTACCTACCTAATTAATTAAAAAATAAAGGATGAATAGGCTTATAAAATTTCCACGTGTCACCATATAATTAAGCTTCATAAATGAACACATGTCACCATGGGTAACTCTTGTAGCATAATGTAAATGTATAAAATATAAATTCATATCATATGTATTATCCTCATACATATTGTCATATACAATTGTTAGTTGTGTGCAACTTGTTTTATGCAACTATGGGGTTTAGCAATTGCATGTGTTGCATTCAATTGAAAATTAGTTGCATACGACAATTACAAAATGATAATTTTCTTCTATTGTAAGGTTCAAACCATTGTTGATTAGGCTATTTTAGCTTTTATTCGAAATGTCTAATGTTTTTTTGGATTTGCTAACTTTTATTGACATTTCATTGCCCACTATTTTTTAATAATGACACCTCTTATTTGGTTGATTATGAAGGATTAACCTTTTTCTTGCAAAGTTGAAGCTAATAATGCCTTTCAGTCTTTGAAAGCTTCTTTCATGAATGCCCCACTCTTGATTCATGTAAACCTTTCCAAACCTTTTGTTTGAGAGACGGACACTTCCAATTTTGTAATAGGTGCCATGCTCTCACAACTTGGAAAATACAATCTTCTTCATCCAGTAGGCTTTCGTTTTTGAAAGTTTTCTTTTGCGAAGATTAATTATGAAATTCATAATAATTTTTTTTTAGCCATTGTGGATGCCTTTGAAAAATAAAATCATTTGCTTAAAGGAGTTCAACATGAAATCATTATGTATTCAAACCATAAGAACTTGTAGTATTTCATGACAACTTGTGTGTTGAATTGACGCCAAGCTCAATGGGCATTATCCTTGTTTTGATTTTAATTTGTCTTCACATATTGTTTTAGGTGCCAATAAGAGAAACTTGATGCGTTGTTTCGTTGCTTGTACTTCGTGCCTAAAAAGGGAGATGCAACTTACGAATAAAAATGTGATGTCATTTTCAAGCTTGAACATTTTTGATTTCAGGCATTATCGGTAATTTTTGATGACACAACCTTTTTTTGTCAAATTTGTGAAAATTTGAAAAATGACCTTTTTGTTGTTGACATTGAAAGCTAATTAAGGAGTCATAATCAATTATAGTATTTTTCCAATGATCGTGCTAAGCTTGAGTTTCAAAATGGTCTACTTTATTGTGATGGTTTTTTACATGTTCTTGATGGCCCTGCATGATTTCAAATTCTCTAGGCAAGGCACAATGTTTTAATTACATGCCATTTTAGATTCAACAAAACCATGGAATTAATATCTCAAGATTATTGGTGGCCACAACTTTGGAAGTATGTGAAAGAACTTGTTGGATCTTGCGATGTTTGTGTTCGAACAAAGAATCTTTGTCATTGCCCCCATGGTCTCCTTGAACCATTACTGATCCCTACATCCTTGTGATCTTTAATTTCCATGGATTTCATCACAGACCTCCCACCTTTTAAACTCCATCTTGGTGGTGGTGTACCATTTGACGAAGATGGCTTATTTCATTTTATGTACCAAAACAATAATTAATGAAGGAATAGCCAAGTTATTCCTTTTTCATGTTTTTTGGTATCATAATGTTCTTGAAGATATTGTTTCTTATCATGGGCCTCAATTTGCATCCAAGTTTTGGAAGCAATTCTTTGTTCAAACTTTTAGGTGTGAAAATGAAGTTGTCATCAACTTTCCACCCCAAACGGAAGGGTAAACAAAACGGGTCAATCAAGTTTTGGAACAATATTTACAACGTATAACCGAAATAATTGGTCAAAATTCTTGGCCATGGCAGAGTTTACCTACAATAACATAATGCACTCATCAACCCAACAAACGCCTTTATTTGTAAATCATGGTTTACACCGCAAGTTTGACATTCAAGGTGTGCACAAAGTTTTGAATCCAATAGCTAAGGATTGAACCATCTTGTTAGCAGATGTTCGAGCTCAACTTGTATCTAAACTTGATAAAACGCAAAGGTGACAAACGAAAAATGTTGATGAACATCGAAAGGAACAACCCAACTTCAAGATCGGGGATTAGGTTTGATTTTGACAACAACATATCAGAATACAAGGCCATTAAAAAAGTTAGATCATTAAAGGTTAGGTGCCTTTCTCATTATGAAACAAATCAATGTCATGGCATTCCAATTCAAGCTTTTATGTTTTATGATAATCCATTTTATGTTTCATGTTTCTTTGTTGCAACCTTACCACACATCTACCATTCTAGGAAGAATCCATGATCCCCCTCCACCTATTAAAGTCGATGGTGAACATGAATATGAAGTGGAAGACATTTTGGATTCATGGGTCTCTAATTGCTAATTCCAGTATCTTGTTCATTGGCATGGGTATGATGTGAGCGAATACATTTGGGAACCATTTAAAAACCTATCAAATATTATGGAGAAGGTGCATGAATTTCATAATGATATCCAAACAAACCCATGTCCGTTCTTTGTGAAACTTGTCATTAGAAAAGGAAGTGATGTCATGGATGTAATGCCATGGGGTTCATTTTTTGAATGTTCATCCATGACTTTTATTGAATTTTTACCTAATTATTAATTTAGTTTTAGTTCATTTTAAATTAACTTCTAGTTAATTCACAGTTAACTTCTAGTCAACTTCAAGTTAAGTCCCAATTAAACTATTAATTAACTCGCAATTAAGTTTTAGTTAATTTAATTAACTCTTAATTAAATTTTAATTAAGCTTAATTAAGTCTCAAGGAAGTTTTAATTAAGTTTCAATTAAGTCATAATTAACTTTCAGTTAGAAAGGCTTTGAAGAAGCTTCTTTACTCGATGCACACATAGAAGTCTCTTTAGAAGCTTCTTTGAACTAAGTCCTCAAAAAAGTATAAATATAAGTGGGACCCCTCATTTCCTTTAATTTGTTTAACATTAGTCTTAGGCACGATCTTACACCATAGCCTTGTCATGTTTTTTTCATGTTCATGTTTGCATATGTGAGTATAATAAAAAATTGTTTTCCATGTTGGTCTTGCACATCTCCTGTTTTTATTCTAATTTCTTGTGTTCTTATTTTTGAATCACATAATTTTTATTTTTTTCCTTGTTTCAAAATTAAACTTAAACCTTTCTTTTAACCTTTGTTTTTGTGAATCTTCGTGTCCTTGACACCTAACCCATCAACTTAGGGTGCAAATGTGAAGATTTGAACCTTTCACCTCCTTTCACATTTCCATGTTAAGGAACAAGTCTTTAACCATTAAACCATTATTTAAATGAATGATATTTTTTTGTTATCACATATTATTATGCACAATTTTTTTACCTTAGGTTATTTTTGACATTTTTTGGCTATTATACTATAGGCAATTTTAAACAATTTTTTATTATTATATTATAGGTTATTATATGTTATTCTATCATACATCATTATTAGATATTATATATTATTTCACCACAAGCTATTGTTGGTTATTCTATTGTAGGTTATTTTCAACTATTTTAAAATATTTTAACATATGTTATTGTTTGTTATTTTAAGTTTTTTACCTTAAGCTACGGTTGGTTATTCTATCATATGTTATTTATTATAGGTTATTATTGGCTATTTTAGGTTATTTATCATAATTTAATTTTGGCTATTATTAATTATTTTATTGTAGGTTTTTAAAAAAAATTATTTTTTGGAAAATTATTCTTGGTTATTTTAAGTTATTTTATTACAAGTTACTTTAAACTATTATTGGTTATTCTACTTAAATTATTAATGCAATTTTATTATATGTTATTTTACTTTAGGTCACTATAATAAGTATAATGACCTTGAATAATCTAAGGTATAATTTGAAATGACATATATTAACTTAAAATAAAATATCCTAAAATATAAATTGAGGATTGATTGAATAATTTAATTTAAAATAACTAAAAATTCAAAAAAATTATAATAAATTAAAATACTTAAAAATATAATAGCTTATAATATCTTATAATAATTTAGGGTATAGTCAAAATAATTAAGATAACCTAAAATAATGTAAGGTATATTATAAAATAGCCTAAGCATGGTATTTAAAACAATAACATAAAAAACCTATTATCATAGTAAATTATAATAGTGAATTATGTCAATTAATAGTGAATCATCATATTTACATAGTGACTTTATAATGAAATAAAGTTAATTAAAATGAAGGATCACTAAGATGTAATGAACCTATTTCATTTTTAAGATCTCATAATGATTTAAGTTAGTGAATTGCACCTCACTTTTGTATTAGTATTATTAGGATGCAATTACAAGTTGTAAAAATCAAGTGTGAATTGATGATGATGCTTAATAGTTCATGTTCATGCCATTATTGTGTTATGGAATCTAGTGTTTTTGTTTTCATAATCAATATAAGTTTGGAGCTTTTGTCATTGTAGGTGAATCAATGATTGTTTCATTATGAGTTCATTAACATTCGAGCGTGATGGGTGGGATTTTGACTTGCACTGAGAAAAAACGAATATTAAATTGGAGTTCAACTCCCTATCAAAGTTTGTTATTTGTCCATGTTTGAATTTGTGATTTTAAAAATCTTTTGTGTGAATCTATGTGCATTTCCATTTTTCTCATTCATATTATGAAATTTCCTACTTTCTATGTTATAATGTAGCCAAATTAAGTTTTTTTCATAATATATCCATTTTAGCCACTTTTTATGGTTTTTTGTGTGGGTGCAAATTTATATGTAAAGTTGTCCTTGTACATGTACTTTGGAGCAATCACAACATGTTTTATTTTTTCTTTCATCAATTTTTTGTGATGTAGTTGCACACAAGAATCAAGTGAATACTAGTGATTTACAAAAAAATTGGGTCAAAATATGGTAAGTAAATTTTTTTGAAAACAATTATTGTTCACCAATTTGAAATTTAAAATGCCAATTTGGAAAATTTGGCAGTAACAAAACAAAATAAAATAACATTCTACCATGGATTATTGTTATCTTAGTATGTTTAAGATTTAAATTATGCTAAAGTTTTCCAAATTAACGTTAAAGCAAAGTTTGAAATAAATATTTGAACCCAATTTACTTTGATCAAATTTTCATCAAACTTAATTTTGGATCTAGCATTTGCTATGAAAATATGATTTATAATAATAGTACCAACAAATGTTAATTCCAAATCTAGCAATTATTAATACCATCATGTGCTTCATTTTGAAAATAATTAAAGCTTACCAATAATGTACTACCTTGGCAACTTTGACACATGTATATTGAATAATTAATTAATTTTGAACTTTTCATTTCAGCAAAGAGAATAATCTCTTGAAAATTCAATATTTTCTTTCACAATTTTTTTTTTGTTATTTGAAGATTATTTTTTTTTGGAAAATCTCAATATCTCTGAAAATAATATAATTAATGTCAAAGATGCCAAGGTAGTAGGGCATCCAATTAATCAAATGCAGAATCCCATAGTATATCCAAATGGACTTATTTGGTCCAACATTGGTTGGTAGGTGGTACACTTCAATGACCATTGGACAAAAGTTCCGATGTGTACAATCAAAGCGTGAAGCTCTTGCCCATTATGTTGGGTAATGAACCAGGCAAGCCCATTATGCCAAGTTGGGCGACAAATTCCCAACATAATGTGCAAGGGTGAGGATATTCCATGACATTAAGGTTTGGGTAGTAGATTCGACTATTTTAAATAAAAATAGTGTTCAATAAACACATTTGAAAATAAGATCATCATTGGAAGATTATGTGTGGTCAAGAAAATGACATAATCTGTCACCTCATACCTTAATGTATGTCAACAGGATTAGGGATTTCAAAATATATTAAAATAAAACTTAATAATTTACCTTAATAAAGTTATACCATGGCCTAGGGTAGCTTCCACATTAAAAAAATGAATAATAATTTTTTTTTTCAAAAAATCAATTTAAAGTATTTTTTGAAGTACTATGTTGTGATATTGTCATATGATTATTATAGTGCAATGTATTTTGTGTGGTGAATTTTCACCATTTTGCAAAAATATTTTGTTGCATTTTTTTCACCAAGAAATCGAAACAAATTTTAAAATGTCACAATAGTCTACCATATGAAACAATGCTTAGGATTTTGTATTTTTACATTTTTAACATCACCAAATTTGGTACATTAATTTTTAACTCTTGTTTGCATGAATTTCAAAAACTAAACTATTATAATCATGTATTTTTAAAGTGTTTGCAAGTACTTGGATTGGACCTAAAATTTGCGGCAATTTGAAAATAAAGTTCAAGTATTTGAAAGTAGGTGAAATATTTTTGCAAGTATTTGGTTTTTCTTCAAACACTTCAATATTGATGTGATGAACATTCTAACATTATTTTTTTGGTTAATGGGGTTCATTTTCATCCTCAACCCTCTAAAAAATGATGTTATTATTGAGGACACTTTTGGGGTATTTTTTGAAGTTCAAATGATATGACACAAATTGATTTGAAAAGCTAGAGGGAAGCTCAAAATGCTATTAAGGTGGTCACAACAACAAGAACTTATCAATGAACACATGACATGATGGCTAATCAAAATAGGTTTAGAAATGTGTCTCTTGAGGTTAGAAAGTAGCATGCATATCTTACTTAGGTTTCTTTGGCATAAACAATGGCATGGAATTCATATTTTCCATTTTTTGGACATTTAAAAAGTTTTGATAATTTCATGTTTGCATCAATACATACAAGTTTTGTCTTATTGCAATTGTAACCTCATATTTGTATTATGTTTACATGCTTTGAATGTGAGCATTGCCTTAATATTTTGTTGAAATTTTTCGTAAAAATATGAGTTTGAAACATATCGCAATGTTGCATTATTGTATTAAAAGAACTTCAAACACATAAAGTTCAATGTGAAATACTTGCATAAGGGTCACAAAATAAACATTAATTTTGTTAGAATGATTTTGCAATACCCAAATGTTGGGCATAAAATATGCATGCTCAATGAAAGAAATGATGATGATAAAAAAATAGAAAATTAAAAGAAATAAAATAATTGTGATAAATAATAGAAGAAAATAATTTAGAACAAGAAAATGAGAAAAAAAAAATGACAAAAAGTAAAAGAAATTAGAATAAAAATATTTAGAATAAAAAAGATATAATTTTTTTAAAAAAAAAATTCAAAAGGAAAACAAGTGTTTGCATTTTTGTCACAAAATATGTAATAATTATTGAAGTGTATTGTATTTGAAATGACATTGTTTTCATGTCTGGGTATTGTATTTTGTGATTGGATTTTCAATTACTTTAATTTCTAACAATAATTACCAAAATATGCAATACTTATTTGTGGGTCACAAAAATTGATTGAATGTGTAATACCGCATTCAAGGTTATTGTTTATTGACATCAAGGGATCAAATATGATTAAAATGCGTGTTAGTTCATTTAGTGCAATACCTTCATATTTTGTATCATACATTGGCACACATTAACATTGTGTAAATGATAAGTAGGTAGGTGAGTGGGGGTGGGTAGGTAAGTAAATAAGTATGTAGGTAGGTTGGTGGCTAAGCAGGTAGGTATGTAAACGAATAAAAAACAAGTTAGGTCAATAGGATAGCCAAAATTTTGTTGAAGAAGTAATCTTTAAGTTATTTCAAGAAAACATAAAAGTTTTTGTAAAAGATAAAAATTTAACTAAGAAAAGATAAAACTTTTGTTAACAAGTAGAAGTTTAACCATGAAGAGATGGAAGTTTCGCCAAAAGGTATAGGTTTAACCAAGAAAAATTAAAAGTTTTTCCAATTTTTAGAGGTTTAGCTAAAAGGATATAAAGATTTTGTCAACATGTAAACATTTACCCATGAAGAAATAAAGGGTAGGTAGGTAGAGCCAAAATGTAGGTCAATAATGTAGCTAGGTCAATTGGGTAGTTAAGGAATTACTATGATTCAGTTGGAGGGTAGTATGGTCAAGGTTGGGAAAAAAACACCAAAAAAATTAAAAGGGTCAAAGTTAGCAACCCAAAAAGGTTGAATGTGGTAGAATGTTGGGTTAACATAGGTCACGATTTGGATGAAATAACGCAACCCATCCTATGGATAAAATGGCCAACTAATGCATTGGAGGGTGTTGGTTCATTTTGGGCCCCATCTAATAGCAATTTGGTTTTCTTAAATGTCTCATATTTTCTTCATTTTTTGTGTGATACCTTCTAGGGATTTGGGCTTTTCTTTACACATTATAATTATATGTAAAGTCACTCTATCTTCACCCTTTCTTTTACCCCCCATTCCCTTTTTTAATGCACAAGGTTTGAGACTAACTACCTTACCTTAAGGTTAATTTCACCATTAAATATCTTCATAATAGCGAAATGAAATTTTGTGAGAATATGAAGTTGACATGTTGAAAATCATCATAATTATCATAGGCTACACTCTAAATAATTTCATTACTCATATCACAATATCATTATAGATGATGGGAAAATATATAATTTCAAAATTAAAAATGAATTCAATTTTTTAAATTAAATAGTTATTCATTTTATCAATGTGGAAATTGACCCTAAACTACAGTATAGTAGTTGTATAAGTAGGAGCAGTGAAAACATATGTAGCAATGAAAGGGGTTCAAGAAAAAAAAAACATAGGATTAAATTCAATTTACCACCAAAATTGGTGGAAAAATTAATTTGGGTCGTAATTAGTTCGTTTTGTAGGTTAGAGTGAATCAACACTCACTAGTGCACTAGTTGGTTGTTTTGTCCATAAAAAGGGCAACATTTTTTCATCCAATTCCTAACCTTATGTTAACCTGACATTGTATCATAGTCAAACATTTTATGCTGTTGGCCTTTCACCCTTTTTGTTTATTGGTATTTTTTTCCAACCCTGACCATACTACTATCCAACCTAGTTACCTTAATTCACTAATTACCTTACTACCTTAACTACATTATCGACCTACATTTTGGTCCTACCTATCTACCTTTTATTTTTTTGTGGATAAACCTCTTTCTTGGCTAAACTTATATTTTTTGACAAAACCTCTTTTTCTTCATAGCTAAATTTTGACATGTTAACAAAATCTTAATATCTTCTTAGCTAAACTTCTATCTATTGGCAAAACTTTTATTTTTTTATGCCAAAACTTTTATTTCAACAAAACTTATATATCTTTTTGGCAAAACCTTTACCTCTTGGTAAAACTTATGAATTTTCTTGGGTAACTTATACCTTTAAACCTATACCTCTTGATGAAACCTCCATATTTTCATGGCTAAACCACTACACATTGACAAAAGTTTTGATTAAACCTTTATTTATTGGCAAAACCTTTATCTCTTCCTACTTAAATTTTTTACCTTTTAATAAAGCCTTTATTCCTTTTTGGTTACACCTTTACCATTTGGAAAAATTTAAAACTCTTCTTTATTAATTTTTTACATTTTGGAAAAACCTTTATATTTTATTATTTAAATTTTACTTTTTAATAAAACCTTTATCTCTTCTTGATTAAACTTCTACAACTTGAAAAAAAATTAATTTGTTCTTAATTAAACCTATACCTCTTGGCAAAACTTTCATCTTTCCATGGTTAAACTTTTACCTATTGGCAAAACCTTTACCTTTTCACAAAACTTCTATATTTTTTTGAATAAATCTAAAGATTATTTTTTTCAAAAAAATCTTTTAACAAAACTTTTTGGCTACCTTATTGACCTAGTTACATTATTAACCTAACTTGTTTTTTATTTGTGTACATATGTATTTTCTTAGCCACCAACCTACCTACATATTTGTTTATTTCCCTACCCACCCACCCACTCACCTACCTATCCACCTATTTATTTACTTACCTACATGCCCATCCCACTTACATACTTACCTACCTATCATTTACACAATGTTAACATCTACCAATGTATCATATACAAAATATGAAAGTATTGCATTAAATGAACTAACAACCATTTTAATCATATTTGACCCCTTGATGTCAATAAATGATAACCCTGAATGCAAGTATTGCACCTTTGATTAGTTTTTGTGACCCCACATAAGTATTGCTGATTTTGACAATTTATTATTAGAAGCTAAAATAGTTGAAAATCCAATCACAAATTACACAATACTCACATATGAAAACAATGTCATTTTAAATACAATAAAATTCAATAATTATTACATTATTTTGTGACCAAAATGCAAGCACTTTTTATTTTTGAATTTTTATTTTAAAAAAATGATTTTTCCATTTTTTCTTTTAATTTTTTAAATTTTTCTATTTTTTTTTACTTTTTCTCCTTTTAGATTCTTGTTTTCTTTTTCTTTTTTTTAAATGATTTTTTTCTATTATTTATCACTATTATTATTATTATTTTTTAATTCTTTATTTTGTGTCATCATCATTTTTTCATTGAGCTGGTATATTTTATGCCCAACATTTGGGTATTGCACAAACCATCCAAAAAAACTAATTGGCATTTTATGCTTCAAATGTGGGTGTCACAAAATTAACATAACAAAATTAATGTTTATTTTGGGACCCCTATGGAAATATTTCACATTGAACTTTATGTTTTAAAAGTTCTTTTAATGCAATATGTTTCAAATTCGTATTTGTAAAGAAAATTTTAACAATGTATGAGTATTAATGTAATGCTCACATTCAAAGCATGTAAACATATACAAGTGCAAGGTTACAATTGTAATAAGATAAAACTTGTATGTATTGATGTAAACATGACATTTATCAAAACTTTTTAAAATGTTCAAAAAATGAAAAACATGAACTCCATGCCATTGTTTATGTCAAAGAAACTCAAGTAAGATATACATGCTACTCTTTAACCTCAAAAGACCCTTTTCTAAAACTATATTCTTTAATCACCATGCCATATGTTCACTTGTAAGTTTTAGTTGTTGTAGTTACCTTAGTAACATGTGATTAATGTAAAGTTGATAGTGATATAATTTAACTTCCCCTATTACACTCGTTACAAATTGGTATTTCTTAGTTACTCAAAGTTTGTATCAAACACATGATACACATTAATATGCAAGTTTGAAAAATGTAAATCACACCCAAAAAATATATACTGTGTGCTGGATTAAAAAAAATAAAAATTGGGGAAAATTTTGAAAATAGGAAATAAAGGAAAAAAAAAAAAACTTCATTTTTTGAAAATTTAAAGACGAAAAATATGAAAAATTAAGGGGAAAACAATAAAAAGTTTAGGAAAAATATAAGAAAAAAAAGATTCTTCTAGCATTTAAAAAACAGAAAAAAAAGAAAAATGAGAAAAAAACTATATTTCTTCTTCTTGAATTATATATATATATATATATATATATAAAATTAAAAAACCTAAAAAACTAAAGTAGCAGCAAAAATGAAAGAAAAAAATGAAAATCCATAGTGACAACAGAACAGAAAAAGAAAAAACAACAACAATACCAATGGAAAAAGGGGGGAAAAATGGTGAAAAAGCTACAACGAGAATGATGAAAGAGAAGAAGATGATGGTGGAAGAAAAGCAGAACAAAGGAGTAGAAGAAGGAAGAGAAGGGAAAGAAGGGGGGAATTTTTTGAAATCTAAGGGAAGGTGGGCCTATGAAAAAAAAGAAAAAACCCCATTCAGCGTTTAGGTTAAATGATTTGGGTTCATCTTGTAACAGCCAAAACAATCTCATCCACAACTGGTGCATTGGTCGGTGCTAGGTCACAGCAGCCCGTTTGGTAAAAATTTTCATTCCCAGTTACCTGTTTGATGCACTATTATGCTGAAACTAGTCGCTCTCACACCCTAATTGCATGACTATATCCATAACTCTATTAAATTAACACAAACCTCCTGTTCCAATCCCAACTAATTTTAAAAGTTGGGATGGAACTTGTGGTCTAGTCCCTTATGTAGTTCTTCACACATTCCGAAACTTTTTGTTTCTATATAATTTAAAAAGAAAATGCCAAAGCCAATTCAGTTCCAAATTGTGTCGAGTTTTGGCCACCCACCAACAACCAAAGATTGAAGATTTTGTGGGTACTAGCGTTGTGCAACCGAGTAAAAGTGCCCAACTTGAGTAAGAAGGAGAGGTAGTTGCAACCCTTTGAGAAATGAAATATTAGAACTGGAGGCACAACCAAGGGATCTTACAAACTACCCAACACTGGTCAGGAGGCCGGTTCAGATTTCACCGCGTAGATGGTTTGGGTTTCATGAGGAGGCTGGTTCCAGTGTCGGGTGGGTATTGGATTGTTTGATACCCATCAGTTTTCAGTTTTCACAAAAATACTTCAAAAACGTTCCGGTTCTCATTTAAATTTTTTTTAAAATAAAAAAAGTACACCGGGTCAGGGTATCTATATATTCTTTACAAAAATAATTAACCAATTCTCACAATGCCAGTTGTTATAAATTTGAAAACAGTGGGTTCTCACTTGGCAGTTATAACAAACCAGTTATTACTTTACTTTTTTCACATAGAAAATAATAAAATTTAAAAAAAGAGATTTTTATTCTTAAAAATTGAAAAAATCATAAGTTTTGTTATAAATTAAAAAAAAAAAACCAACAATTTATTTGTATAGTTTTCATACCTCAAAAATTCCACCTTTTTCAAAATCACCTTCAAAATTTTCTAACTCCTCTTTTAAATCTACATCCCTCTCAAGAAATTCTACTAAATTAGATGGAGATTTACATCCTACTCTAAAATCGTTAGGCCAATTTTTCTTACAGATATCTACTTTTTTAAATTCAAAGAAAAATAAAATCAACATTAAAAGTGCCCTAGATCAAATAATACTTTCTTGACCTTTGAGTAGGTCAATATGTAGTTCATTACAAATTGGATGCCCACAACTTTGGATTAGAAATTCTAATCACAAAAGATGGAAGCTCTCAAAACACCCACACAATCGAGTTCAATAATTTAGCTTAGGTCTTTGGGTCCAAGCATGCAGAAAGGAGCCAAGGATTGTGAAGTCACCCCTAAAATCTTGCAGGTCCATGATTTTGAAAAAATGACTATATTAGTTAAAAAAATTAAAATGCAATGAAATTTGTTGTACATTGTTTATATACTTGTGAATTTCCAACTCCATGATTTTTGTGTAATTTGAAGATGATTAATTTATCTTAAAATGATTTCAAAATAGTGCGAACTGAATAGTGGACAACTTTTTAAAATTTCAAACATCCTTGATACAATGTGAATTTAAACCATAGTTTTAAAAAATTCCATGGAAGCCATATAATTGCGATTATGAGGGCATGACATCCAGCAAATTTTGAAATTATGTTTAAATTTCACAATACATTAGAGTATTTTGAATGTGCTTTTACCCCTTAAAATACATAATTTGATCAACTTCCTTAAAGACAAAATATTTGTGCCTTTATAATGGAAGGCAAGGTTCAATTTCCTAACAAATTTGATGTGTTTTGCATATTCATTTGTATTTATGGGAAAAATGTTTTTTAAAAATGGTACAGTGTTATATAAGGTAGGCAATGAACTAATGCCTAATACACCTTTGAATGTAATAGAAAATTTTGGACAACTCAAAAAATATAGGAATATTCATAAAAGCCAAACTATGTGTTGAAATGGGCTAAAATCTCATATCATTGAGGAAATTCAAGTATTTTTTATTAAAAACATATATTTCAAGATGAAATTTTGTGGATGATACTTATACCATCCTTAGATCAGGGTTTACAATAGGCGAAAAATAAGCCTCCTTCTAAACTTGATAGCATTTATAATAAATCATCTAGAGGCATGGTGCCAAACCTTGTAAATACATTATATTGATAGGTAAATTATTCATTATCTATGATGGATGAAAAACATAATGTGAGTTTTAGACTTATCATAATTTTTCTCTTCATGCAAATGTCCAGATTTAAATTTATCAATTTCCATTATTTTCATGGCCTTCAAGACTTAGGCTGTTAAAAGCTTTATGTAAAAATAACCCAGTTCCCAAGTCTGAGTTGACTGGCTATAAAACTTCATTGAGTAGATACAACTCTTCAAGTTGAACATCAATGAATACTTGTTAAACAAGGGGTGTGTCACAATGGGTTTAGGGTCTAGGGTTTAGGTCTATTTCACCCTTCAAAAATATAATGGTCAAAAAATCCTCAAGATATTATAACTCTATAACTAAGCTCAAATTTCAATACAAGCCAAAATATCAGATTCTTTCAAAAATCCTCATATAATAAAAATAGACCTATTATTCATTACCTAGGGGCCAAAACCCCTTAAGCTACTATACTCTATAATGAATCAAAACACAATATATCCTTGCCTTGGTATTAGGCAAGGCCAACAAAATTAAATTGAGAAAAAGTCTATTGACCCAAGCATTGTTGAGCATTACACTCATCTTTGGGACTATGTCCCTTGTCACAAAGGAGGCAACACAAATTTATGTCTTGCCCCCATGGATATCAAAGGTCTAGGGTTTTGCACCAACTACATAAGTGGACTAGTCTATGAAGAATTGGCCCCCACCAAAATATGTAGTCCGTACCCAAGATATTGGATTAGTGGCTACCAAAATCAAGCATACTTGATCCATGTATCCGACCACTAGCCCATACTCATTTTGTTTTGGATTTGGCACTTTGTTTCTAACAAGTTGTCGGTTGTAAAGTTAGAATGCTTCCCACCCAAGATCCAAGCAAGAATAAGCAAGAATGTACTATGTACCATGCCCCGATGGTATCAAGCTTTAGGACCTTTGGAGCAAGCCTTTGCTTGGCTAGGGAGAAGTGTTTGCTTTTTGTTCTTTTTTTCCCCCCTTTGATTTTGTGGTTTCAAATTTACACTATTTAAAAATCTTTTTGTCACGACGTGGTGAAATCTTGCCCCCCAAAGAATTTCTTCAAAGTTGTTTTCAATGCACACTTAGGTATCAATTGATACAGTGAAGGTGAACTAGCACCAATGTTGGTACCTTTACCTTTCGAGTGAGGCCTCTTGTTTAAAAGTATGAGAAGGTTGTGAGGCCTCTTGTTTAAAAGTATGAGAAGGTTTTGAATCTTGCGATCAATTGTACACACATACGAGATAATCAAGGATCAAGATATCAATCAAGGTATCAATAAATCTAATATTTGTAAATGTTCAATGTTTAATACATGAATGATACCCAGATAATACCCGAGTATCATTTTGATACTCGCCCAACACTAGAGTAGGTGAAGTAGTGATCATCATTAAGACAATTTAGCCACCAAATTTGTCTATAAACAACATATGAAAGTATATTTTTTAAAGCATCCTTCACATTTTTGGGCCTACATGCTATTAGAACCCAATAGAGAAATCAGGGGATTTTTCAAGGAAAAAAAAAAATCCAAAAATTGGAGATAATAATAATAATAATAATAATAATAATAAATCTAGCCATTTTGAAAGAAATTCAACAACTGGCTAAAATTAGCCAGAAAAAAACAAGCCCCATTGGCCCCTAGAAAATGTTGAGAGCTAATTTGTTGACAATTTTTTAGAAACTAACTAGCCTACTACTAACCTACTACTTGCCTTTAAAGAAATGATGGATAGCTTGAGAGAGTGGTTTAAGAGATTCAATTATAAATAAATAAATAAATAAAGGAAAAAAAAATCCAATTTCACTTTCTTTTGCACTAGATCATGTCCACCTATTTGTTATCTAAACCAGATATAAAGGGGCAACCGTGTAAGGCACTCTAGTTTGAGAGGATAAGGTGAGATAGGACATGGGATATGACCAATACGGTGTATTTGCAATGCAATCCCTACTTATGTTCCAATTTTTGTCCTTTATTTAGGTTACAAGCATCACATTTTTCAGCTTTCTTCAAAGGATTCCTCTCAAGCCCTACCAAGTGCAGCCCAAAATGGGTGCAATAGGTATCTTTTGCAACGATTACGGACTATGTAACTAGCAAGTGGGTGCAAGTTACTGTGACTAGTTGAGGTGTGGTGAGTGTCAAGACTATTATTCACTTTAACCTCCGCAGCACTCTCAAGTGCTGGGTTGCCAAACATAATCGTCCCTCATGAGAATCAAGATGCCCTTTTTTCATCCATGCAAAGAGTGGTTATGAAATTTTCATCCAAGTAACAATGAAGGGTTATGGAATCATTGAGCCAATGAGAGCTTGAGGTGATACCTTGTGCTAACTAACTAGTAAGTTGCTAATGAAACGAAGGTCAAAGGTTATGGGTTTGTAACTTGCAACTCAATAGTCAATTAGAGTGTCAAAATTCTCACCATGGATGGTTATGGGCAGCTAAGGAGCGAGCCCACACATCTTGGTACAATAACCCACCCTGAAAATAGTTTCGTTTTAAACTTCAAATCATGTAAGAAAGTAATTGTTCCCCACCAAAAAGAAATAAAGATCACCATGTTAATCTTCAAGGTTTAGGATTTAGGGTTTCTTGGTTAGGGTTCTTCATCTCTTTCACACATCATAGATAGTGCATCTTTGTCACTAGTCGATTTGTGACAGATGGTTGTTTTTTCGTCTTAGATCTTCTTTGTTATTGTTGATTGTCATTTCATAATCATGAGTCCTCTTTGCATAAGGTGTTTGCCTGATTTTGGTTGATTGTTTGCTTTTGTCTTTTATTTGGGTTGTGTTTACTTGTGTTCTCATTTGCCTTGTACTTTTGATGGATGGGTTCCCATCCTTGACTTTTATTTACAAGATTTTTCTTCTATTTAGGGTTTCTCACTTGCATCTGACTCTTCTTGCACATGGGTGCAGATTGCTTTGTTTTCATTGTGCTTGTGGTGGGGGGGCTTGCTGGACAAGAGTGATCATGAAAGTGTGGCATCCTATAGGCTACTGATTCCTTGAGACAAGAATGGACAAACCACATTGCCTCATCCATTCATGGTAGTTAGATCAGCATAAAGCCTCCAAAAGGAATGAGTGGCCTGTGGCTAATGGATGAAGACACATCCAGTTGTGTGGCCTGACCTTCTTTCAAGTAGGAATCAGTTTTGTCCTGTTCTTGAAAAGAACCTAAATTGGCTCCACTTGGGTGATGTCTTGAGCTTGAGATTTATGTTAATCAAGAGTGGCTAATTCTTTTAAGGTGGGATTAAAAAATGGTATATTTGAAAATTATCTGTTGCGTTATATGCATACCCACATTTTGTAGTGTACTTAACCATGGTACATTTCTTTTAGTGAACGACTAAAAGACATTTTTCTCTTTTCATTCGATTTTCATCCTTTTCACTAATTAACTTGAGCAAAAAAGTTATCTCACAACCTTTTTTACATTATGCTACAAATTGCCATTATAAGAATGCTTTCCATATATTATCAAGAGTTTATTTTTGTCTTTGTTTTGTTTTTCCCTCCAGATGTTTGTAATGTCATGTTTCATGTTTGCATTAGCAATTGCACAAGTAACTATCTTTCAGACCCACTTTTGCCACAAACATTTGTGTGTGTATTTTTGATTTACCCTACCTTTCTAATTTTGTAACTGGTTAATTTATATCAATAGGCCAATATTTACCCTTCTGTTTGCCCTGTGAATAAAAATAGGTTGGTCATTAACCTTTGCCCTTACTTGAATTGATAAGTTTGCACATGTACATCTCCATAACACATTAGCAATAGTGGCCCTTCACTCTAGTGCATGTTCTAGCATTTGCACACTAACCAGTCCTTTTGTTTGTTTTGGGTGGTTTTATTCATCAACACTTGGTCATTACCCTTTAAAACTTTTTTCATCAGTTGCTTGTGATGGCTTTGTAAGGAACACATTAGACCTTACAAGTTTGGGGGTGGCGCGGGTAGTTTACAATACGAGTTTTAAAATCATATTAGTTTGAAAATCACATGGGATTGTGAGCTTATCATGAATTATAATGAATAATATAGAGAATTATATGTGAACATGTCAAAAAATTAGGTAATAATTAGGTGCCAAATATCATAAATTTTCATAGTAATACACCTAGACAATCAATCCTCAAATGCTGCACAAGGTATTATAAATTAACAAGGAATTTATCCTTGAGCATGTCACATATATTCAATAGTGATGATAACATTTTTAAAGGTCAAAATGTAGAGTTCAATGATAATAATGTGAATAGGCTTTTCTTCCACTTTCAATTTATCTATGCATTTGTTATTGAAAGAATATCATATTATACTTCAATTTTATTGAAACCAATTTCATCATAAACTAATCATACTACAAACTGAACATACTACATTGAAATACATCAATATTATAATTAATTAAGCTCTGTAACACCCATCATTTTTCCTTTGGTCATTTTAGTCAAGCATTTGAGTTTTCACAACACCTTCCATCTTTGGCAGTTCATCTGTCTTTAAATATCTTTGGGCCCTTTTAAATCCAAGGTACTAAGAGATCCTTCTAGGATTTTCACACATGATAAGGCTTATTTGCTTCCATTTTGAAAATAATGTTCCAATAAACATTTCTAAATACCTAGGCATTCATATTTCATTTCTTATACCCATTACCTGCATTTGATATATTTTGACCCATATTCATTCTAAATGACACACTCCCAATGCTTGTCAAATGGTATAAGGAGAGAATGGGATTCCAAGAGAGCCTTAACCCTCCAAGTGGGAATCAATGTTGGGAGGCATGGGAAGTGCCTCCCCTTCACTCGCTAACGCTTGCTCTTTTACTTTGGCAAGCATTTGTACTATTCTTGGCTCTCACCATTTTGGACATGAGATCTACTTGATTCCATGTTAATACTTTTGCTTCCCTTTGATTTGCAAAATTACTTACTCGTCTTGAAAGTTGGTCATGAACCCGACTAAGGGTTGTAAGACCAAAACCCTTCTTCTTCAATAGCCATTGAAGGTGTTTTGAAACCCTTTGCCATCTACAAGTTGTCTCTATTTCACTTTAATTGACAAAAGGTTAAATTCATTTTGATTTATTTGATAACTCTTGGACCCATTTCTTTGTCATCTAATGTAGCTTTCATTCTTAACCTACCCACACATGAAATAGCAAATTGCATATGGAATGCTTGGATAATATGTTAGATGTCTCACATTTTTCATTTGTAGTGTTGCTTTTAAAATATTTAAAATTTTTAGTGATGTCTTCCCAATCAAGCTTGGAGTTCTTTCATAGTTAACTTTTTATTTTCATGTTTATCAACACTTGAACCAACATGGATATCCACCTTTCTTGATGTGCATGCAATGACAAAACACGCATGGAGACATATGACATTGTTTATGACCCTTTTGAAACAAAAATTTGAAAATGTCCACTTTCATATGGTTCATGAACAGGTGCACATAACTTTCCTTTCCCAACACTTCAATCCACCAAAAGGCATGTCAACATTGCTCCTTTTACGTAAATGGTATGTACCTTAATAAACATTGTTATTATTGATTCAACATGAAGATATTTTTTTTCCCTTTTTAGTTGTACACGAAAAAAATCATGACCTTAGATGTTGGAAGTGTTTTCTTTTTTGGCAACGTTTTGCCAAATAGTGAATTTTTGTTTTTCAAAATGGTTAAAAGATGATTCTCTTTTTTTTTTTAGTTGCCAACTTTTGAATTAAAAAAGTAGTAAAAATTTAATAAAAGTGTTAGATTCTATATTAAATTCCAGTATGCAGCCCAAAATATAGAACAATGCTTAAATTGCACTTTTGTATTTTTTTGGCCAAATTTAACTAAATCATCTTGTGGATGATCAGGTTTTGGCTACATCACAAAATTGGAAGAAACACACCAGATGTCACACAAGTAGAAGCAATAAGGATTAGTCCCCAAGGTATTTGATTTGCCCTTCAGTGGCTGAAGTTTGTGGTCAAGTTAAATCAGATCGATAAGAGCCAACCTTGTTACTAAATTCAAAGGACTACAATGTTCTCATATGTTGTTACATGTGTTGCATTAATTCATCATTTGTGTGATAATCAATGGTGAAAAAAATAGATTTCAAAATAGCATCTAATTATATTGAAATATTATATGGTACAATCTCTTCTACTACAAACTGCAACTTTTTTTTTCCCCTTTCATATTAGTTTGAATATACCAATTGAGATGGAATAAAGGACTCTTGAAATTCATAGTCACTAAAACTTCAAATATATGTATGAAAAACTGAAATCAAATTTTTGAATAGGGAGCACTGAACTCTTCTCCATTGTGACTTTCATCCTTGAAAACACAAACAAGTCTTGAAGCAACATGAATGAATTAATCAAGTCTGTTAAGACCAGCGTTTTTTTTTTTTTTTTTTTTAAATTCTTCAAGTAGTTGCACTGGCTAGGAT
>Ga0116227_10002246_pt1 | contig 43971 bp, 26 predicted proteins | sample S1TSphgellanicum_FD_89693 | JGI IMG/M metagenome (GOLD analysis project Ga0116227, IMG submission 89693) | Host-associated microbial communities from peat moss isolated from Minnesota, USA - S1T2_Fb - Sphagnum magellanicum MG | ecosystem: Host-associated > Plants > Peat moss > Unclassified...
AAAACCAAAAAAACAAAAAGCAAAAAAAAAAAAACAAAAAAAAAAAAAGAAAAAGAAGGGGGGGGGGGGGGGGGGGGGGGGGGGGGGCGGCAACACATTACTTTTGAACACCATTATAATAAACCAAACAATGTATAATATAATAAAAAGGTATTGAAGTTAATTCAACATCAATTTCTTGTACTACACAACTTGGGAGTAAAATCTTTAGTTAATCAAGAAAAAAAAGTTGAATCCATGCTTGAACAACTTATAACAATGTATAACTAATTTGCAAACACTACTATAATTCATGGTTTTTTTAGTTGGGTTTTTTAGTAAAAAATACCCAAAAATGACAAGCATAAAAAAACCGCCCTATCAATTTAGACAAGTCGATTTGGGACTTACCAATTTGAATGGGTAGTCAATTTGGACCTTGTCAATTTGACTGACAAAGTGATTAACATAGTGATTGATTATTTGACTTGTCGATAATGGACTATTTAACTACATCAAATTTATACTTAAATTATAATTATTATAATTATAATTAATAGGTAGGTAGTAAATAGGTTTAGGTAGGTTAAAAAAATGCATGTGGGTGCTAGTTTAGCCTACTTAACCTAACCTCACCAAACTACTTTAGTATAACTTACCCTTTAAACATGTACATAAGTTGCAAGTATAAGGAATTGAACCCCGAACCTTCACTATGATAAATCAAATCTTTACTAATGGATTACACTATTTGTGAAGTTTTTTTATTTCACATATTTATTTCACATCACCAAACATAATGGCTAAACACAAGTGACAACTAATGGCTAAACTTAATGGCTAATCAAATGGTTAAATTTAATAGCTTAACCTAGTGACTTAATTTAGTGGTTTAACACAATAGTTAAATTTAATGGCTAATCAAATGGTTAAACTTAGTCATTTAACCTAGTGGCTAAACACAATAATTAAATATTAATGAAATATAATGTTTAAATATAATGACTAAACTTTGGCTAAATATAGTGGCTCAATATAGTGGTTAAACATAAAAACAAAAATTTGGTTAAACATAAATTAAACATAATGGTTAAACATGATGGTTAAACCTAAATTAAGCCTAATGGGTAAATCTAATGGCTCAACCCAAGTTATATCTAATGGCTTAAATTTAATGGCCAAATTTAATGGCTCAACTTAAGTTAAACCTAGTGCCAAATCTAGTGGTTAAACACAGTGGCTACACCTAATGCCTAAACCTAATGGTTAAATTTAAATTAAACCTACTAGTTAAACTTTGGATAAACCTAATAGCTAAATCTACTAGCTAAATTTAATGGCTAAACATAATGGCTACACCTAGTGGTTAAACTTAAATTGCTAAATTGGTGGATAGGTAGGGAGGTAGGTAGGTAAATAGGTAGGTTGTATAAAGGTGAAAAAATATAAATAGGTACGTAGGTAAATAGTAGGTGGGTCGGTGGATGGGTGATAAGTAACACAAAAACACATTTGGGGTTTTGTGACTTACCTTTATGATGTATTAATTAAAAAGGACATTTGTGACTAGTGACTATTGAGTTGTTAAACCCATGTCATTTCACCCATTTAATCACAAAGGACACATAGTTACAAAGCCTAGTTGTCTTATCAACTAGGATTTTTTTTTTAATTTTAATATTGAAATTCCATATCATCATTGATTTTGGTTTGACATGTAAATAACATGCCATGTCAACGTAGTAATTTTACTCAATTAAGAATTACTAAAGACACTTTGATAGATGGATGACATGTGTCAAAAATCTATAAACATATGTTCAGTTATGAATCATCAAACATGAATAAAAGTCAACCTACCCTAGTCTAAGTAGCCTAGGTAACTAGCCTAACCAAAAATCAACCTAACTTAGGCTAAGTAGCCTAGGTTAAAAACAAACCTTGATCTCCTAACTTAAATAGCCTATATTAGGTTGATTAACCTAGGTTAGGTGTTAGGTATCATAAGTTGTAAGAATAAGGACTTGAACCCCTCACCTTCACGTTAGGGTTCAAGTCTTCATCCATTGCACTATCACATTTTTTAATATTGAGTTTAATAAACATAAAATTATCAAAATCAAATTCTTTAGCGTCAAATTAAATTAAGCCATCCTAGGTTGACATAAGTCAACCACTATGTCAACCTACCTACTACCTACCAACCTAGCCTAGGTTAATTTAGGCTAAACATAAATTAAGTTAGTTTAAACATGGCTAAACACAATTGCTTTAAATTATTTTGGTTAAAAACAATCACATAAGCTAAACACGGCTATGTACACAATTACTTTGGTTGAACATGGTTAAACACGTTCAAATACAATTATTTAAGTTAAGCATGGTTGAATTTTTTTAATGTATAGCTAAATTAATATAATTTATCTTTAGAATATTAATTTGGGTTAAACATGGTTAAACTAATATGAATGAAACCAAACATAATTTTTATGTTAAACATGGCTAAACAATGACAAATTAAGCTAAATTTGAATATTTAAGTTATATTTGACTAAATTTGGAAAAAAATAAGATAATGTTCATTATTGAAATAATACATGGTTAAATCTAGCAAATTTGTGATAAAATAATAAATTATAGTAGGTTATTTAAACTAAATTTGGGTACTAAAATGATTGGTCCTATGCGATTGTAATTGTTTTTTTACTCATTTTTGTTAATTACATGAGCCATAAGGTTGACCACCAATTGTTAAAAACATTTTAAATTGTTTCCTCAATCGTGTTGGACATTATAATTGCATGGGATGAGTTGTAAAAGATATATTTTGGCATTATGAATATTTTCGACCAATCAATAAATGTAATTTTATTGAAATTAATGTCATGAATCATTAAGTTGATTATTAATTATTAAATGTATTTTAAGTTGTTTCCTTAATAATCTTGGACATTATAGTTGCATAGAAGAAAAGTCATAAAAAACATGTTTTGGCATTATGAACACTTTTGACCAATCAATAAATGCAAATTTATTAAAATTACTAACATGAATCATTAGATGATTACTAATTCTGAAATAAATTTTTAGTCATTTCTTAATCATGTTAGGCATTATAATTGCATAAGACAAGTCATAAAATACATGTTTTGGCATTATGAACATTTTTGACCAATCAATAAATGCAATTTTATTAAAATTACTAACATGAATCATTAGATGATTACTAATTCTGAAATACATTTTTAGTCATTTCTTAATCATGTTAGACATTATAATTGCATAGGACAAGTCATAAAATACATGTTTTGGCATTATGAACACTTTTGACCAATCAATAAATGTAATTTTATTGAAATTAATGTTATGAATCGTGAGGTTGACTACTGATCGTAACACCTTGTTGACACATGGCATGCCACATCATCATCATTAGAAATTGAATCATTATTAATCATTATTAGTCACAAAATTAAACAATATTTTAGTCTTTCAAATATATTAATATAAATTCAAAAATATTGATACTATATTTACCAAAAATTTGAACAAGTTGTCATATTGACTATAGTTGCAAAACCATGATGTCACATGGCATCTTAATGTCCTTTGCAACTACATAGTAAATTTGTGACCAAGTAATTATAAACATAATTGAAATAATAATAATAATTTTTTTAACTGATCACAAAACCCAAGATGTGTTGTGTAAATATGTAGTTAATTAGATAAATAGGTGGGTGAGTAGGTAGGGAATATATACATAAGGTAGTAGACCATGTTGCATTTGATTAAAGATCATTGGTCATATTGATTAAATGTTTCATTTAACTTGAGACCATTGGTCATTTTGATTAAGGTTGTACAACTTGATAATATATATCTAGTCAAATAAACCATTATAATCAAGTTGATTGGTCAAAAAATATATGTGTCATTCAAGCCCCTTGCCTTTAGTCAAAATGTGCATGTCCATAAATCAAAAATCACAAATTAGCCAAAGTTTGAACCTCTTTAAAAATCATGATTCATAGTTGTGAAAACTTTGAATACAAAACATGAAAGAATTTTTTTGCTTGTTCACATCATCATGAAACAAACTTGAGTAATAGCATTGGATAGATGCAAAACAATGGATTTTGAAGCAATAAAGCTTTCATTATTTAAACATGCTCTAAGAACAAACACACATGTTGCAAATGAAAGAAATGGGAGGCTAGGGATGGATTTTATCTTTGTAAATCAATGGTTCAATTTTTGTAGTTATATAAGGTAAAGTACATTATATATAGTAAGGTGGGGAAATAACTTTCACATTATTTTGGATATGATATACATATGTATTACCCAACATAACAAACATTGGTTCAACCATTTGCTTAATTCTTGGAAGCCTCATTTTAAAATGTGCAAATACCCATTTGGACCTTTTTTTTAAAAACCAATGCATAACTTAGTTCATGTGACACTCCATTGTTATTCTAAAAACAATTTAGGACATTATTGTTGGCTTTTGCAAATATTCTTTAAATGTTTGACCTAGAACATAAATTATTGGAATTATTACTTTGAAAGGTGGTGGATGCATATATGTTTTGGGTCTTCATGGTAGGAGAGTTTACATTTGACTTTGGCATGCAACTTTATCATAATGGATTTTTAAAAATATGTTAACTAAGGTTGAGAGCATCTCCATCCACACCCAATTTGTGGGATTTTACAAATGCTTATAACCACATTCAAAATAATGTGTAATTTATTTTCCCATTTGCACCAATAAGCATGAAAGACTAGGTCCAATGTAGAATAAAGAATTAGTAAATTCCATCACATGGGCAAATCATTGTGATCAACCAATCAAAACCAATCATAATTATTTGTTAGCCATTTTGGATGGGCATATTTTCAAGTCCAAATTTAATTTAACTTTTTTTTAAGCTTGAAATTCATGTAAATTACTATTTACAAATCATCATACTAATGTTAGTGGAGTTATTCTTACCATGGATTCAAGTGAAACATGAACTTTGAAACATCAAAAGTGGGTTGCATACAGAGGCATCTCAATTTAAACATAATAATGGTGTATTTTACCATGATTATGTTCTTTTCCAATTTGAGGATATGATGGTGCTATTGAACTATGCAAAAATCTATCCCAAAACAAGTTTTGGGCCTAACTAATTGGGCACATTCAAGATTGGGGTATCACTTTCAAGAATGTTGACTAGTCCAAGATTTTCTAACCATTTGTTTTAATAATTTCATTTGCAATAAGTTCATGATAATCCTAGATTACAAATAAGTAGCCATCTTGTGATGAACTCCATTTTTATTCTTTTTTTTGGGTATCAAAAGACATTCATTTTCCCCATATATTGGTTAAATGATGTAGCTCTAAAAAATTACAATTTGACCCCATAGTACTCATGCAAATGCAATAATTGTATTAAAGAAAATCCATCCACACTTGATATGTGGTATTCATCAATGTTTACCACATCCAAAATAGTGTGCTAGTTATTTCCCTACCCCAATTGGTGAACATGAAACATTGGACAATTTTTATGATGAGATAAATTAATTGCCACCCATGGGGTCATCATTGTAATTGGCCAATCAAAGTCACTCATATTCTTTACGAGCCCTTTTGGAAAGCATTGTATCCTATGCATATTTACAAGTCCAAACTCATTTCATGTTATTTAAAGCTCGAATTTCATCCAAATATCTTGTCTATTATGTCACAATTTTGCACCCATGCACCCCAAATTCATTCGACAAACATGTTTCAAAATCATGTTGTTGATCATATCACATTGAGCCCATATATGAAAATATGTTTTGTTAGAATTGTAAACTACAACTACATTCTTATATGTTTTCACACAACTCCAAGCACTAAAAACAAAAATTATGTTGATATTCATTATAATTGCCTCCCAAATAGAATTACATTCTTGGAAGTCTTGAAGGACTTCTAGTAACAAAATGGTGTTATGTTCAAGATTCATATTCATGTTTTGCACAAATTGTGCTAAAAGAATCAATGTTAATTCCTTTTCAAAAAGAGAGAAGACATTGACTAGAGCTTGCAACAAACAAAACTTATTTAATGACTAATTAAGCTTGTAATGTAAACAAATGCGTAGTTGTAAAAAATTAAATTTTTTTTTGGTAAATTATTATTTTTCCATCATCACTTTCATCTTGAAAGATAAATTGAATATTTTAATCAGCTTTCATAATTTTTTTCCTAATCAACTAGAGATATACTAATATATATTATATGTTTTTCTTTTGTATATTTCAACTCCTAGTTAAAGGTTAATGACATAACAATGATCAAACCAAAAGTTGGGATAAACACATTATGATTATAAATGTTTTTTTAAAGCATAGATGTAGTTGCTTTAGCATGAGGATTACAAGGGTCATGATCACACATTTCTTCCCAAAAAATTATAATTGAAATATTCATTAGTAAATGAGTGTTTTTTGGTATTTATGGTCAGGTATCTAAAGGGATTTGCCCATATTATAATAACCTAATGAGGAGGTGGTGCATGTTGGAAACCCACAACCTAGTGTGATGGAAAAAGGATTCTCCATGCATTTTGGTTTTTGTAACTTTGGTTTTTTATCATCCCTTTTGTTTGGTTGCATGTATAACAATGTCTCCTTCCCTCTAGAGCCAAAACTTTACAATGGAGACAAAAATGAAAACAAAATTAGCATTTGATTATATACTATGTTCAAGAAGGATGGGTAACAAAAAAATAATGTAAACACAAAATTAAGCAAGCCAAAACACGTGGTTGAAATTTGGCTTCAACTTTCAATAATTAAACTTGGCATATTCATGTCACCCATTATGTAGCAAATTGATATCAACCCAAACACAAGAACTTTAAATGTTTTAATCTCCTTTAATGTCCAAGCAAAAATCATTCACAAAGCTCCAAACTTTTAAAAACTAATTATGACATCACCTACTTATAAATATTATTATACTATGGATTAATTAGGGCTTAATCTTGGAAGAATCATGTCACCCATTTTGTAGTGACTTAATTAATTTACTCAATCTTTGGTTTGAATCATTAGTGATTCAATGTAATTCCCACAACAACAATAATCAAGGAATCTCCATTGGAAAATCTTGAACTTAATTGCAATGGCTCAAGAATGGCAAGTTCATCAATGTGGAACAAAACCGTATATTCAAACCCTAGCAAAACCAAAGCTTTGAATACAACTAGATGCAAAAATTGTCATAACAAAGCCAATATTTGAAATACAACCATGCATTTTTTTTGCAAAGTTGTGAAGGGTTAAAAGGTGGAGGTGGCACCGATATTCAAGGATTCAAAAAATTCATGTTCAACATTGCATATCAAACATTTAATTTTGAATCAAACATTGCATTTTTACATTTGAGTCCTATTTGTTGGTTTTCCAAAATGATGAAATTGACCTATAAATGTAACAATAGAATTTGTTTCATAATAAACACATAAATGATCATGCACAAAAAACTCAAAGATAGAAAAGCTTCTTCCATAGCTTTTTCTTCCCATGAATTGTTTTTTGGTAAATTCGTAATCGATACAATTTTGTCTAAACAATTTGGTACACATATTCACTACATTTTTTATGTGCACGATTTGGTAGACATAACTGCCCACATTTTGTTTGTGTACACAATTTGGTAGACACAATTTGCTCCACCTTTTGTTTGTTTGTTTGATTTTATGGACAAAAAAATTGCCCACAATTTGTTTATTTGTGTAATTTAGCAAACACAAATTACTCACATTCCATGTGTGCAATATGGTAAACAAAATTGGTCCACTAATTAACTCTTCACAAATAGCATTTTAGAGTATTGAGAATGGCCATTATCAAGAGCCCATCTATGAACTGAAGGCAAGACAAGCTTGTATGCCTCTAACGAATGTTTGTGCATACACAATGGAACCTCATGCAATGGAACCACAACCTCTTTGGGTGTTGTTCTTCTTTGTTGTCTTCTTCTACTTTTGAGCCAAGTTCTTGTTGGCATTGCAGGTAACCTATTAATTTCAACCATTCTAAATCCCATTAGCCATGGTGAAAAATTCTTAGAATTTTGGGGAATTGTGATTGTGACAAAGACCCAAAGGACCTTTAAATATTTGTTCCTAGCAATGAGGACAGGATGAAGACATACATAAACAAAGACACATAAATGTAGATAGATAGACAAAACATTTGAAGTTTTGCGTTTTGTGTAAGAAAATTCCCCATGGCCAAAGTTGTGAGAAAAAAAGGGTGGCGTACTTGTTGTTGGCACGTTTCTTATAAGGAGGTGGTTCACCATACTTGTTCAAAGAGTTCTTGGGTGAAAGCTCAGGGAGCATCATGTGATGACTTTTTGTTCCTTTCATCAATTTTGTGCCTTTCAAAACAACCTGAGTGAATGATGACTTTGTAATTAGTGATCCTAAAAACGTTCAATAACTAAAGGGAGTTGGAAAGTAATAATGGGTGGATGTTCTTTTCAACTCCTCCCACAAGAATCACTTTTTCAATGTAAATAAAATTCAAGAATAAGATCAATGATGTGCATGAATGGAAAAAAACAAAAACAAACACCTTAGGAGTGTGCATTCTATGGTTGTTACTTCGAAAATTGGAAGCAAGGGTTGGACCAATGCGAGCCTTGGGTGATAATATGGAAAGACTACAATTGTTCTTGATGGGAGGAAGAACATGTATAGAAGAGTGATCAATATCCTCATTGTTGTTGTTTTCCCTTTGTGTAGGCTTGATTTCTTGAGCTAGATGTGTTGACATTGCTGATCCCACCGAAGTGAGTGTGGTTGGGCTTTCAACACCTACAAAGTTTGACAAAGGGGTCGTTGAACTTGCATCTCTTGCCACCACCTCTTTTTCTTCCTACAATCCATTATCTCACAAATGATTTTCAAACATTTTATAATCAAGTTTGTGAAGACATAAATAACTTTGATATCCTAACCCTTGTTGATGAAAAATGGCCATAGCAAAAAATATTAAGATCATTTTCTTCATTTGCAACAACACAAAATTCGAACTTGATGGATTCTTCTTGTTATTGTTGAAGAAAAAGAAAAATGGTGATCATTTTTGTTATTAAAGAGGAAAATGATGGGGACTTGAACAAGGTTTCATGTTAGGAAATGCTTAGGGGGTGGGGAAAGAGATATTTTACCTCCTTGGCAAGTAAGTTGGAGGTGTTGGTGATGGTGGGAAGATGTGAAAAATTGGCCATGGATTGCAAGGAACTTCCAGTGTTCTGATTTTGCACAAGCTTCTCATGAGTGCTTATCTTGATTGATTCATGGATCTTTTGTTTTGTGTTTATTGTAGCTTCATGTGTGATGGGCCTGTTCTTTGTAGAAAAGAAAACCCATGTTAATAAACAACTACCACACTTTTCAACAAGAGCTTTGCAAAATTAAAGGATCTATATTATAATGATTGGTTTTTACAATGGCACAAATCTAAATAGTTTTTAGGATTTTTTTTGGGTGTTGACTAAAAATTCTTGTGTGATGATTAGCTTAGTTTGTGTATAAAAAGAAATCCATGTCAATACTTTAGCAAGGTTGCATGCAAAGCTAAAGGATATATATGATTCATTATTCACAACAAATATTTGTGGATTGTTTTTCACAAACCTTGAGCATTGCAACACCATAAGATTTCCAATTTGTGTTGTTCATTTTGTTGTTATAAGTTTGGAATATTTTTAAATATTTAATATGTTGATGATGCAAATTCAATATAACTGCTTAGAAAAGCAAAGGAGGGAGAGAAGGAAGGAGGGGCTAAATGAAACCCATGAGATGGTCGAACCCCATGGCTATGATTTGCATTAACAAATGCTTGATGTAGCTTTTCCTTGTCTCGAAGATCTTTAAAATAAACATGTCGAAGTGCTTGCCTAGCTGATAACCTAAAAACAAAACACCAACATAGACATGACCATCAATATTTTAAGCATTTGACAAAAGGCTTGAATAAACAAATGTTTGCAACAATCATCAATTAATTCACATGTTTGACAATCGTCAATGGATTCAAATGCTTGAAATAATCATTGCTGCCCTTATTATAAAATTGTATGCAAATTTTGAAACCCATTTGAAATTTGTACCGGTCATCGGGATTATAAGCAAGCAACTTGTTGAGCAACTCCACACACATTATCGAAGCATGTGGAATGAGTCTAGCGATTCCTGTCCCATCCTGATGTGGAAATTTGAAATCAGCATGTTGTGACCTCCTGTGCACCCATTTCACCATCTCCAATTCGATTTGCACTTTTTTTTACATACTATAAGGAAGATTTGCAAACAATTTTTTGAATAACACATGTATGTTATTGAGAGAACAAATACAACATTGAAACCAAACAAAAAACATGTTACATTCTATTTTGAATTATAAGATTGTGCCATTTAGTTTTTGAAAGGACAAACCAAAAATTCCCACATTTTGATATCATGGTTTTGCAAAGGAAATAGATCCCCAAAGACATAAAAGCTTACCTTTTCAATTTCTCCAACAATTGCATGGGTGGAGTGCCTAAAATCTTATGTATTTTTTGTACTTGGTCCAACTCATTGTTGCCTTTAGTATTATTGCCAACATACCAACACATTGTCCAATGGAACTTTTATAAGCTCATTGTGTAAACCACTAGGAATTGGTATCCTTGGGTGGTACTTCTAGGAATCACCTCACCAAAATCCAAAGAAAGATGGACCTAGTTAAATTTAATTAAAGAAATTTAATATTTTTAAATTATTATTTTTGTTGTTGATTTGCATCACATGGGCTTTGTGTTCCCCACCTATGGACACACAATGGAAAATTTGTAGACACTTACATAAGCTACACAAATAAGAAATTTGTATTCCTAAAATGTTTATGACATGTGTTCCTAAGATTTCCGACCCCTTACATGTCAAGTTGCAACATTGTAAAAAAAATTAAAAAAATTATTGACTACAATCACTAAGGTATTGCCCTAAATTTTGATTGAAACAAAAAAAAAATGGGTATTACTACAAATTTGTAAACATGAATGGAATGGCCCTTCAAGACCTCTTAGTTCTAACCTTCAAAAATTGCTCAAAATTTTATGATTGCTTCAATCCACTATTTATTAATCAAATAAAAAGTAGAGCCATTTAAGACCTTCCTAGAAATTAAAATCATTAAAAAAAAAAAACATGTTCTTCTTGTGTTCATGAACAAAGGAACTCAAAATATTATTTTCCTAAAAACTTTTTCTTTAACCATTCATTTGGATTTATTTTTATTTTTATTTTTTTGTAAATGAAATTTCAAAGTTTCAAATTCTACACAACTTGGGCAATCTTTTAATATAAAATTCAAAGAAAAACAATCTTTTTGAAATGAATCTTGTGTTGTTTTGAAGTTGAATAGGTTTAAAAGATTTGGGGTGTGACATTCCTAGTGCTACCACCCAAGGATGGGTTTGCCCATTGTTGAAGTCACCATGAAGGTGGGGATCACAATAGGGAGAGATAAGATAATAATACCTGGAAAAAGGGGAAAGAGGCTAACAATTTCAAAGAAGACACAACCCACACCCCACATGTCCATCTTGTAGTTGTAATATCCATCTGTGAGTAAACATTCTGGGGCACGATACCTTTTTTTCATAAGCCATAACCCCACCATCTTCATATATCAAAATTTTTAAGAGCTTGAATGACTTTGTTTAAAGGTAAAATACGATGCTTGAAATTCACATAACAATGAATTATAAATCTTGTAAAATGGTTGAGTTTATAAAGATGGTCATTACACAATTTGTTGGCAACTTGGATAATCTTAGATTATGGTCCATAATTTAACATTTTAGGCCAAATTTTCTTTTTGTCAATTTGGGCAAAAGATGCAAACATAGGACATTGCAACTATTTTGTTGTCATTTTATATAAAAGTAGGGATGTGAACCTATCTTTCATAAAAGGCATAATGAAATAAACAATGATGAACTAAATTGATAAACTGCAAGAGTTTGACATATGTACCATCTTGTGGAGATGTATTCAGTGTAAGGTTGCTTTGAATACACTCCTCGACAACTACCAAAGTCTGCAAGCTGTGACAAACCTCCCAAACCTAATTGACCACTTAATTGCCTTTTTGAAAGTGGATATCTTATAATCACCGCAATGTCCATTCTTACCCAAGGACTTGGAAGCTATTGTTTGAATCATCAATTTATCTATTGACACACATATAATGTAATTAGGTTAATAATTTTGGATAGGATGAAACATGGTTTCAATAAAAAAAATTCATGTGAAATGTACAAATGTGTTACCTTAAGGACTTCTTCAATGATGAGGATGTTTTCAGGTTTGATATCACGATGGAAAATGCCATTACGATGCATGTGGTCCATGGCTACACACATCACAATTCCATTAACTTCATTACCCATGTACTTTGACATTTATGTATTAGTATACTTCCAGTGTAGCCATTTGACATTTATGTCATGTTGTCATGTGAAATAATGGTGTATATACATTATCTTTTCAATAGATGGAGCAATTTGTGACACACGTGGAATCATTTTCCCAAGTTCAATTACTTTGTTTTTACAATTTATAAGGATTGCGATGCCAGCTTGATGGATCACCTTTCATTAATTGATACATGTAGCTCTTGATGCGATCTTCTGACACATAATTTCGACGACCCCGGATGAGCTCATAAATGTTCATTTCCATTAACTCAAACACTAGGGCTAATTTCTTAGTTGGCTGGTCACTATATACCAAAATCCCCTCCCAATTCCACATGTAAAGTCAAGACCAAATGTTTGATTATTCTTGTTTAGACATAAATGCATGCAAAACCTTTAGATCAGTAATCATGTAACCATGTGATATATAATAATTCTAACATAATTTTTCATTATTCATTTGTTTTTCCACAATACGTTTTCATACAAATATGTTAGATCATTAACCACAATTATTTCATAAATATTATAATCTTAATATAATTGTTAATTTTTCTTCAAGGTGCATGTTCTTATGTCAATATTTTGTGCAAATAAGGAAAATGATTCATGAAACCATTGCACAAAAGTAATTGGTTGGCATTGATATTACTAATTAGAAAGGTGGAAAGAACATACTATATGATTTCCAAGAGCTTGATGATATTGGGATGAGGGGAAAGCCTTTGCAATGCTTGTATTTCTTGCAAGCTGGTCACCTATGCCCCCAAATGTGTTTATTATGTTTCATTGAAAACCATAAAAGTGAGTTTTGATGAAATTTTCCTATCAACATTAATAAAATGAAATATATATTTTCATTGAATCAACGGTTAACATGATAATCTATAAACCAAAAAAAATTGAACAAACAAATCAACAATCAAAATGTCTTGATTATGATACATTCTTTTAGTAATGAAGTAATTTCGATGTTCCTTGAAATTGAAAGACCAAAATTGCATTGATCAACAATATGCCATCTTTCCTTCATATTGATTTTAAAAGCATATCCAACATGCATGATTTAATTGAAAAAATGGCATGTAAACAACCATAGATAACAAGAAGAAATATAATGCAATATCCACTTATATAAAGATATGGGTCATTTTATGTAATTCAATTTTAAGGTTCGAACTTCTTAAATTGCTATAATGCACATATCGATTATTACATGAATATAAGTTCCAATCAAACTTTGAAGATTTCCTAGGGGATGAGCATACACTTTTGAATGGTAAATTGAAAATAACATTTCACATTCACCTAATGTTATAGTTGTGTTGAAGATTAATTACAAGGACCTAGCCCCTATAACCCCTAGGTTATGTTCCATGGACACTAAATAAATGCATATATGTATGGGTTTCACAACTATAAATTAACAAATTGAATCATTAATGGACCTCTTCAATATTTTCGAAATTGCTCTTCATACATTTGATGGCCACATATTTGTTGGTTCTTATACATTGTGCCTTTAGCACCTCTGAAAAGGTGCCTTCACCTTTCTTTGCTAACATATGATATTCTAATATCACCAACCAAATCCACACAAAAATGATGATGATATAACAATGGTGTGCATTTTGATAATAATTACTATCCATGTCATATTTTATGTTGGCCATAGAATTCCAAACGAAGTCAATAATAAGATGTGAAATAATCATGGACATAATGACCAATTTCATATATAGTCATTGTTCACAAATTTGCAATAACTCATTTACTTTTAATGATTCTTTCATTGTTTGTCTTATGTGTTTTTCTTCTTTTTGTTGTTATTTTGTCATTGACTTTGAGTTTTAATATTTTTATTTATTCTCCACATGTAACAATTGTGTTGGAAGGTGATAATTCATGAATAAGTAAAAAATGGTTTCTAAACCTCCATATCAAGCATGGACTTTTGAAGATTGTGCAAAATATATGTTAGAAAGCACTAGTGGAATGTGTCATGATTCACAATTCTAAACAAAAGTGATATCCTTCAATTTATGGATGGGTCTATCAAGTTCATTTGACAATATTTAAACCTACTATAACTTTGTGTAAGCATACTTGTGTAAGGATAATGATTGCCATTTTGGAACATTTATTTGCTTAACAAAGGTAGATGATTGCCATTGAATTTTTAATATAAAAATTGTGTTGTGGATTTATAGCAATCAAGATGAATGAGAAGTAATCAACAATGGATCATGACTAGTATGAAGATGGAAACAATAAGAAGATGACAACCTTTGATAAATGGTAGACAAATGATATGTCACAATCCATACTAGAAAGAATCACATGGAAAGGAAAGTATTTAAACCACCAATAGTTGTATTCTATAACCTCATTATTTGGGATTGAAAAAAATCCAAAAAAAGAAAAAATAACCAAGGAATATCATCCATTGACCATCAATGAACCATGCTAACAAAAGCCCAAAAGATTAGTTTTGCCAAGAACAATGCAACAATGCTTGAAAGCAATCATGCCATTTCAACTCAAGTCATTGACACCTCTTTGATTGAAAATAGATGTAATGTGTTCAAAAGGGTTGCTTTAAGATCTTGTCAATAGAAGAGATCAAATCTCTTTATAATGAATGTCTAAACAAGGCTGAAAATGCATTACTTTTCTTGTATATGGGAGGAACATTGGGGAAATTTATGTCCAATCGTTCGATTCGTTTGAACAACAAGGGCTTTTGGCCTTGAATAGTAAAATCAAAATTAGGAATGGAGGCAACCTTCTCTTTCAATTTCAAGAGGCGCTCAACATAGTCGATGCGCCCCAAATTATAATACTTCAATACTGACCAATGGCAAATGCCAATTATCAGCGTCTAATTTAATAATTTTTATAGTGACCTTGTGGACCACGCATATTTCATTATTTAATGCTAACAAAACATTCTTTCATATTCAATTTCGAAAGTTCAATAGAACCTTCATCACATTGAAATTTGAATTGCCAAAAACAAAAAAAATCAAATTGCTTTCAATTTTTGGTCTATCAAATGCAAAATTGTAAGAAAAAAAGCTTCAAATAAGATAGTGAAAAGGTCATCGGAAGGATTACTGCGCATGTTTTTCCAAAATTGTAAGGAAAGATTGATGTCCAAAGAAAAGATGAGGTGCCGATATTGATGGATTGAGCTTGGACATGGCTTTGTGTGTAGATTGCACCTTCACATCCTTGAATTTTTGCATTCACAAAGTGTTCCATAACCTCTTTATCTTTTTCTTTCTATTTTCATTTAACCTCATTATTTTCAATATCCGAGATCTCAATAATATAATTATGTAATATCTTGCTTCAAATATCCTCTTATTTCTTTTTCTTTTTTTGGGGTCTATTTAAAGAATTGGGAAATGAATGTTAAATTGAACATAATGTGTTGAGTTGTGGAAGTTGGTATAAGGAAATCATGTTTGTATCCTTAGACTTGCAATGCTTGTAGATTTGCCAACATAACATATATAATCAATGTTTGGTAAGCATGTCGATCCTTCAAATGTAAATGATGCATTCCTAAAACACAAGAACATTTTACAACTATTTGGCAACATATTGACAAAAATACATGCACATGACCTTAAAGTAGTGTATCAAAGGCATATGAATAAAGGACAAGAGTAAAAAATTGTACAAAAGCTTAATTGGAAGATGGTGAGGAATGGAAAGTAAGTAGTGTATCAAACGCATATGAATGAAGGACAAAGAGTAGGAATTGTACAAAAGCCTAACTAAAAGATGCTAAGGAGTGGGAAAATTGAAAGATAATGGTGATTGAAAAGGAGGGTGAGGTGAAGAGAAAGTGGTTGACCATTAAGGTCATCTCATACATATGGCTTAGCTAGATCTATGTGCATTGGCCCATTCCTTCGGAGAATTGATGGGTGATATTTCTTTGAACCGTTGCATAGTCTCTTTCACCTTTCACTCATTTATATTCAAAACATAGTTGTCTTGTTTGGGTTGCCATCATATTTACATTGATGTTTTTTTTGGTTGAATTTTTGCAACTTGGCAATTATTTAGGGATTTTCACAAATTTTTTGATATAAAATAATTTTCTTGATCCACATCTAGACCTAGGCACTCCCTAGGTCGCCACTTGTAGTGGCACTTTCAAAAAATTTCATGTTATAGCCCACCTAAGACAGTCATTATGTGCTAATTAATACTAAGGATCTTGGGGACTTACTTGAGGAATTTGAGAAAAAAAAACCATGTTCACAATGGTTAAAAGGATCCCTCCTTGAATAAGTATGTTGAATATGATTCATTACCAACCAATGATTTAAATTAATGGAGGGGAAAACATTTCGGAAAGATGCATGAGATGCCCATGCCATAAATATTTGACTTTATTTGTATTGGGCTAAACATAAGTCCTTCACACAAACACTTCCCCACATGAATGACTAATTGATGTGTTGTCATTCTAAATATTCAATTAATGTAGAACATGGTGTATGATGTTAATTGAACTATTTTTAATTTGGTAGGAAAAATAGAAAGCACCTCAAGTCCTTTTTTGAAGTAAGAAATGTAATGTTTTCTTTACATATTTATTTCAAATAATGTCATTTACATTTTATTAAGTAGTATGATACCCACAACTAATGAATGGCAATTTTTGTCACAATAATTGAAATTGTCAACAAAAGGGGGTTCGATAATCCCATTTTTAATTTATCAAAAATTTGATAGTGAATGTTAAGCACAAGAATGTTAAGCTTGCACAAGAGGTGTACATGTTTTAAACTAGAACACTATGACTGGGGGACAAAAATCTAGATTAATTATAGGTTATTTGATGTTAATTCAAGAATCGCACAATGAAAAGTAATATTTATATTTGCATTTTACCTTCATTTGATTTTTTGAAAAAATAAACTAAACAAATAAAATATCAAAATGATAGATAATGTAATATATTACTAGATATTTTCATATATGGTGTAATGCATGATGCATGATGCAAACATGTGTATCAAACAATTTTTTTTCCTTCAAAATTTTTAATAGTTGCAAAATTCAACTAGTACAATGATAGTGAATAAATTCATATTCATATAATACTATGATTATAGCCATGATTTGGTTGATAGTTGATTAGGACATTATATGATTACATGATTTCATAGTTTAGAATGGGAAAGTGTAAATCAAATTACATGTGAGTATCTAAGTAGCTAGGCATACAAAAAACTACCAATGTTAATTACCTATAAGGTAGGTTAATTTAGGTAGCTAGGATAAACATATTTTAGTAGGCTACTAACTTAGGTAGGTTAACTTAGTAGCTAGGATAATCATATTTTAGAAGGCTACTAATATAAGTATCCTAAAATATTCAATTATGTGAAAGTTACATAAAAAAAGAATTTTCTAAATATGGGGATCACTCATTGAAAATTCATAAGTTACACACTAGTATATATGTAGTTATTTGCAAATCCAAATTCTATTAACTAATATCGTTGTTATAAATAAATTCATATTACCTTTTGTTTTTGTTATTTTCCCATAATGCAAACATGTGCATCAAGCAATGTGTTCTAAAGCTCATAAACGTGTGTTTTCTGCAAGGTGAACATTTCTTGGTTAAAAATATTTTTAAATAGTATGGGAAAGGGGTCTAAGAACTTGTAAGTCTACCAAATTTTCATTCATGATAGAACACATGGCCATACTTTCATAGCCTATAAGAGTACTTGAATTAAAAAAATTAGTATATATTTTTGAATGCACGCCTACAAACCATAATAGATGACAATCATCCCCTTTGGTGATTATGATGCATTAATAGTATAAATTTGATGAAAAATACCTCCTAGAAACAATTTAAAAAAAAACTCGCCCATTTTAAATTTTTTTTTTTTTTTTCTTCTTTGGTTTTTTTTTTGTTTTTGTTTTTGTTTTTGCTCCTTTTTCTTCTTGTTCTTCTTGTGTTCTTCTTTGTTTCTTTTAAGTCTCATTGAATTAGCTAATTCAACATGGCTAAGTTGTCCTAGTACTATGGGTCTTGAAATAAAAACTTAGTACATTAATTAATATGACATTGGCCCACTACTAGAGTTGAAAAGTTAATGGGGATGTTGTAATAATTGGTCACTATTAGGCATGTTGCATTTGAATGTCTCTGAATGTGTGTATGCCTATCATGGTTGTGCAAAGTGATTTTTTTAAGGGTTTAGTTTCATGTTTTTCTTGTTGCTTAACACTACAAGGAACCCAATCCATTCCAACCCATGCATTTGTGACTTTTATCCAAATTGATCATTTTTGTGACTTTAAATATGATTGTCCTTTGTGGCACTTGGTAAAAATGATTAGTAGTCACATAAATGACTACAAAATGGTTTGCAATTGTATATGCAACTTATAATACTTGCAACTAATGTCGATTTGGATGAAAATGCAAATGAAAATACACTTCTATCATCCATTTTTAGTTGCATTCCAAAATAGATGAAAATGTAATTTTTTTATGACTTGGAAGGTGGTTCAAAGGCCATTGGACACCATGTGGCATCTTTTCAATTTGATTTTTGACTATAAATTTTAGTTGCAAATGCACATGTAATTTTATTTTTTTATAAAAATGAGTTGGCCAATGTAATTGCTAGATTTAATGGTCTAATTGTTTTCCCTTAACTTTCTTTAATGAACTAACCATTAATATGTAGTAGGATTTGGTGGGTTTGTGAAATTTTCAAAGGACCCATGACCATTAATGATAGAGATGTGGCTAAGTAGTAGGTATTTTATCATGTTGATATTTTTTGAATTAATTATTAGATTAGGTAGGCTTCTAATTTATTTATTGAATATGTTAGGTAGTAGGAGTAATTTATGAACCATTTAATATCATACATTTAAATTACATTTTTTGGGTACAATTATGATCTATTATAAGCAAAATTGTATAATATAATTTCTTAAACAATTAGATGTTTGAAATGTGAAAATAATTTTTTTTACATAATTTTTTAATCATAAATTTAAATAAAACGTAAGATATAATATGTGTAAACATAATAAAATTTATAGTTCCATAAAATAAATTAATTATATGGAATTAATTAATATATATAATTAAAAATTGATTATTTAGATTAATATTTTATGTAAAAAATGATATAATTTATAAAAGAATTTTTATTATAATTATATTAGAATTTATTTATGATCAATTTATAAATACTTTATGTGAATAAATGTAAATGTAAATTATACTATGCATAAATTTTAATTAAATTCTATTGGTAAAATATGATATATCAAAAGAAGAATTGTATAATATAATTTTAATCAAATGAAGGTCTAAGATATGGAATTTATTTATGTATTTATCATTAATTTATCCATTTATAAATCATACAATTGAATTTATTTTTCCATGGAATTGTCATTGAAATTGTATTGAATAATAAAATTCAAATATTTTCTTTTCAAATCAATTTATATTTAAAAAAGGGAAAAATTATGTTTGTGTACATTGTTGGAATTTTTAAAAAGTTTAATCTTTAATCTTGTCATTTGGATAAAATTATAATAAGATATCAAAGTTCAAAAATGATGTTTTGTGTATTGTTTTAAATAAAGTAGGTTAAATAAAATGCACATTACTGTCACAACAAATGGGGTGGTTTGGTGGTAAAGGAGTCGACCTCCATCCTTGGGATCAAAGGATCAATCCTCGCAAATGACATGGGTTTTGGTCAACATTGGAGCGTTGACCAAATGTTTTTTACCTACTTAACTAGCATAAGCTAGGTGCATGTTAGGTGACCTTAAGTAAGCACAATAGGTGGCCTACCTAGCAACCTAAATTAACTTTAAAAACATAGCCTATGTAATCACACATATCAACATGGTACAAGTTGAATTTAATGAAATTAACAATAATATAAAATACAAAATATTTCTATTTTACTATTTAAATAATAAATATTTAAACAAATATAATAATGTGACTACATTCTCGAATCATAAAGTCAGTCACAAAATGAAGATGGCATGTAAATTGGTTTGGATGGATGAAAAGTTCATGTAAATTGCATCTTTATGTGACTACCATTACATCTTGGTGCCATGTATTGTCTTTTGCGACTAGAATTTATGTGATTTGTCCAAGTTGATTAAACAATATAGCAAGTCGCATGTGGTAATTATGATTAAAAATGAGTCATAAAATCTAGTTGTATATTTGCAAATTTTTTGTAATGTAATATTTTTTCCAATCAAAAATTTTTACAAATGTGTCATTGGGTTATTTTAGACTTAACCATAATTGTAGAAGAATGTTTAGTACTTATGAAAGTGTATTTTCTATGGCTTGTGCTCCTTCACCTATGTGTTATGGTTGCTTGATGGTATGTTAAATTAGATAACTTTGATATATACATATATATATTTGTAATGTTCCATTATGCACTAACATTCTGCATTGATTATTTGATAATTAGATTGTTAAATGCTTGATCCAAATAAATTTGAAGCATAACAACTTACCAATCATCAATGTGATGATCGTCCTTTAAGCAACAAATTTATTGATTTCTTTGAATGACATTTTTTTTGTTGGTTTATGTCCAATTTGCTCACTTTAAGAGAACGTCCTTCATATCATGCCTTTTCTACCTCACAATGTTTGTTATATTGATCTCATCATTCCAATAGGTCATAGATCAATTATTCTTTTTCAGTAAATATTGCAATGATACCATAAAAAGTAATGGGGCAAGTTGGTTGTATTTAAACAAAAGCACATGCATTGGAGGCTTGTTGTGACCTTCATGTTGTAAGCCCTACAAAAGTAAGACTATTTTTTTTTCCTAGCATTGTTTACAATGTATATGTTAAACATATGCATGTCAGTAAATTGAATTGTCAGTTTTTGTTGCTCGTGTGTTTTTTTGTTTGCATGAATCTTTTTTATTCATGCTAATATATCAATAAGTTGAATTTGTGTGCCGATTAACATTTCATTGAAGGATCATCTGGAACACCTTCATTTATATTTCATAACTTTCAAGGTTGAAAAGTTTTATAACAAAAGGTGTCCTTGTACACCAAGTGATTTCACTAGATTTTGAGTGAATTCATTGGTTTTAGTAAACAAGAACTAGTTGGAAAGTAGTGAATTCACTTGTCTAGTGAATGAGGATTAGTGAATTGCACCCACCCATTAAGACGTGTGTTATGGAACCAATGGTATTTTTTTTCATTTGGTTTTTTTGTACTTAGATGATAATTACCAATCTAGACATTGATGACAAATTTATGATAATAGGTAACCATGTATAAAGCAAGGCAAGATCTCAAATTATGCATCCAATTTATCAATTTAACTGTTTTTTTAGTTCATATTTAAATCAAATAGTTAGTATTTAGTGTGATATATATGTTTCATGAAGATTTGTATATTTATCCATATTTACATATAGTAGTGAATGAATGAATAAATGCGTATGTTTCAAAATAATAAACATAATTGAATTTAATTTTCAAACCAAACAAGTCTAACACCCTAAAAAAAATTTGAACATGTAAATTACCACTATGATTATTTGTTGGGGAGTTCAAATAAAATATCGTAATAATTGACTTTAATTGCATTCATGCCCATTCTCAGGTTGTTTTCAAACTAAATTAAGTTGTAACATTAATTATTCACAAACAATGTTTTTGTAAACATGAATGGAATTAAAACTAATTGAAGAGTCATTTTTATTGTGTGTTGTAAGCATGCATTGTATTAATGTTTAAATTTATTTATACATTTTGTTAACAAATACTGGAAGGCTTATTTTAATCATTTTTTTCAAACTCAAAAAACATTAAAGAAAATTTTAAAGATGAAAACAACAAATCAACTTAGAAAGGTATTGATGTGGGGGATGCCAACAACAATTTGACCAATGTATGTAAGGTACTTCATTGTGAAAAAAATTAAATTTTCATTAAAAATCACATTTCATTAGAAATCCACAATATATACACATAATTGCAAAAGTACTAATATGAAGAGAAATGTCCTTTTTAATTTATGCTGCATGTTATTATAATATCCATAAATTCACATAATTCATTGTGTATTAGACGTTATATGCGAGATTTATTTTTGAGTTTTGGGATATTCAAATCTTGATGAAAATTTCAACAAATTAGCAAATTCTTTCCAATTTTATGATATAATTTTAAAAAAAATTGAATTAAAGATGCCCTAGGAATCAAATCTGAACATCAAAATGAGGAGGGCACCAAAAAAATTAATGTTTTTCACAATATGTGAAGATTGAATTCAATGGAACTTGGAATAATTATTTATTAGGTTGTATTGAATTCAATATCCAATGTCCAGGATAATGGAAATGGAAACATTATTTACTATACAATATATTAATCATTTGACTTTCAAACATATTAATATATGACCTTAATTTAATGATCATCACTAGTAGTGCAAAACAAGGCAAAGCCCAAATGAATCATAGGTATAAATAATGCAAGTAGTAGCCATATAATCTTGTTATTACATGACAATAAAAATCCAGATGTTTTTCCATGACTACATGATACTTTTGTTCATATTTATGATGTAGCTAAATTAACAATCATTTAAAATATAATTTAGTCAACACAAACATATAATAGATGATAGATTTCAAAACATAAATGACATATCATTTAGTAGGCCATTAAACTTAAAAGTGTAATTTTGTTGAATGAAAAGGTGAAACAAACAATATTATTTTCCAAATGGTGTCCAACAAACGATAATGTGCAACTAAATTGAAGAAAAAATAAAGATTATAATTACAGTGACGACATATTTCATAGGAGGTGGTTTAGGTAGAAGGACTATAAGGGGTCCAAACATGATTAGGGTATCCCATTTGAAACCTAAAGATTCATTCCTAGGATTCCCAAATTCACCTTTTTCTTCATATAACTTAAAATGTGTCAAATTTCCTTTCTTTCTCATATCAAATGAAGTAAATTTGCTCCAAATTTTATGTTTTCACTTATGAAAGTAAATAAACATATTTATCCATATGGGCCATGTTTTTATCAATGGCCTAAAATTCTTAAAAATTTCACTTCTTAAAACTTTGTACATTACAATAAGGCATTTAGTTCTTGTCACACTTGAACATTTTATACACATTAGCACCTAAGGTGTTTATGGTAAAAATCTTAGCCTAAATAATTAGTTTATACATTCTTTATGAATCCTTAAACTTTTTTTCTTTTATGAAACAAAATCTTGAATTTTTTCCAGGTCTTGTTAGAAATCTTTAAACTTGTTCAAGTTTAAAATGTTATGTATAATATAATACCTTAATAATGTATGTATGTATGAGGAAAAAATAAATTAATTAATATGAACATGCCACTAAGTTTTGAAATGACATGTTCAAGTGAGGGGGTCCATCAATTATTTAATGAGATAGTCCTATTTGGTACCCCAACCATGCTTTGACGGCCCTAGAGTCCTATAGCTACCATATTCCAATTCCAAATAGGCTATTCTAGCCTTTTTGCGTCCTTTTGTGCTTCAATTTCCTAAAGGAATGAATTAGTGTTTTGAACTTCAAAAACATTTGGAATTTTTTTCTTGTTTTGCGAATAAATTTGTCTTTTTTCTTTTTTTAACAAAGGAACATATGTGAATGCAAAAGATGAGAATGGAGAAATGCCTTTGCATTTAGCATACAAAAACAATCATGATGAAATCATTTCAACCTAATTCATCAACCAAACTGAACACAACCATACAAACATTGGATAAAGAAAAGTTGTTTTGCAAAAGCATAATGAGGAGTATGCAATTTGTTTGAAGGGACATCAAGAACATTTGGTAGTTGTTATAGAAGTTAATTAATGAAAAATATTGATATTCAAGAATCACATCAAAGCTATTATAGAAGGAGAAAAATAGTTGCAAATATAACTCAATACAAGGAGGAAGGCATTAAAGAAGAAGTGGAAAGTAAGAAGAGGGTATTGAAGAATGTTGCAAAAACTTTGTTGTATGACATAATGTTGTAGAATTAGGATGTTGGATTAGTTGAGGTCCTTTGGGAAGTTGAAACCTTCATGATTCAATTAAATTACCAAGAAGAAGAGGATATGGTTTGGCAATTAGGTGTGGTTCATGCACAAATATAAGATTTGGAGGAACAATTAAAGAGTAGTGAAAAAGAAGAAAAAATAAAAAATGACGAGGTACAAATTCTATCAAATAAGTCAAGACATGCACCTAGTGTGATACAAGAAATGAAGCGGTTGGAGATGGAATTGACCAAGAGAACTATTGGCAAATGATAATGGAACACTAGAGAAACACAATTCCAACTTCAACTTCAACTGCAAGAACTTCAAATCTAATTTCTAATTGAAGAACTTTTGTAAGTAAGGACGGTGTTGCTAGTGAACCACATATGCCAGTTTAAAACTTGTATTAGACACATATCAAGATTAATCTTTGTTATGAGAATATGCCCATGGTACCATTTCCTTGTGATGTAGAGGTAATGGTTTGAAACCTTGTACTTTTAATGGCATGTTGCATATCCTCAAAGAACTAGAATATCTACTACCATTAGTACCCAATCTAAAAGCATACTACATGTTCTATTAGCTTTAGACTTTTTTAATGATTAGACTTTCCCTCAAGTGTTGGAAATAATCATTAAGCTACAAGATTTTTGATTGTTGTAAAAATTTGACAATCTAGAGTATTAGGAATACTTGACTTACATCATTATTATGATTCTATTTCAATAATTCCCATGGTTATGGAAGGTTAGAATATCTTGCAAGTTGTTTGGGGTCTACATAATGCAATATCATTACAAATTGGAAGTGACATATTATGATATTATAAGTACGTATTATCATAAGTATTGGACTACATAATTTGGTAAACCAAACTTCAATATGGTGTAGATTGAAAAGCTACTTGATCATATTGAGGTGTGCATGAAAAATGAAAGGCACATGTAAATATTCATAATTTAGTGCTTATAAATTCATCAAAAGGTGGAATGTCTAGAAGTGATGGCAACAATTTGGTGACAATATAGTACACCAAGACTTAATTCTAGATTTGCTCAAACACATTTTGGAAGAGAAGGATATACAAATTTGGTCAAGAATAAAGAAATTGTGTGAGGACGCTAATTTTAAAACAAGGATAATGTTGGGAAAAGAGACTAGTTGAATTTGATAGAAAAAATTTCAAGAGATTCGATAACCAAATTGTTTCCTAATCGAATCTAGTGGCTAACCAAACTTAAACTATTGAATATTATGAATAACCAACTATAATAATTATTAGCATATAAATGGATAGTTGGAAACAATTGTAACTAATTACATGTAATATATAAAAGGTAGAGTTAAACAGCAAAGGGGTTCTTGATTCCTTTATAATTTTGTGACTACTATAGCAATTATTTTTTAACACTTGTGTGTGTGTGTGATGATATATGCATGTATATGTCAAGTTGAAAAAGAGGAGTGTGGCATCCTTGATTCTTGTGAAGGTAAAAAAGGTGGTATTAATATCATTAGAAGAAAAATGAAATTTTGTGATTAATTTTTATGACTAATTTCTAATCACAAGCAAAATATTTGATTAAAATCCCATTGGTCGCGTTCAACAAGTTGCATGCAACCACAATCGCAAATGACATAATTTTTGGATGAAAAATAAAAGTCAACAAAAAAACTTTCATCCATTGACTAAATCCATACCTATTGTCTTTTGTAATTAACATGTGATTGATTTGGTTAACATTAATAACAAATGATGCACTAACATATGGTAGCATCTTTGAATATTTCCAAATTATTTTTATTTAATATTGAGAAAAATTCACACCGTCCATTCTGGATTGTTTTAAATCATGACATGTGGCACAATAAAAGTTTGCCGCATGGCGTATTAATTGTCTCCATTTTAAAGGCCAATTATTTGGTGACATGTGACACATTTAAATGAAATTTAATATTTAATATTTTAATTAATTAAAAATTGGATCGTTCAATTTAAGGTCAATAAGATTTTCACATGTGGCATCTTTGAATTAGGTAAGGAGGTTAGGCCTAGGGAGGAAAGTAGATAGGCCTCGGTTAGGTAGGTAAGTTTAAAGTAATCCTATTTTATTTTGGGTATAATCTTTAAGGTTGAACATTATTGATTCATCTTTTGAATGACATTTACACTTTGAATATAAGTAATGTACCTAGTTATATATTCCACATTAAAAAAATGGAAGACAAAAGATATGGGTTAAACAGTTTTAGTCGCATATGTGACCAATTTAGTCAAAACCAAATTGTAATTATTTCTTAGTATTTATTTTATATTAGCCTAGTTTACTTATTAACTACTAGTCATTATAAGTAATAATATTTAAAGGCAGTATAATAACAATAATAATAATATCAATAATTTTATTACATATATAATGTTATTGTAATTAATTTAAACCAAATATTTTAATTCATACAAATAAAAATATGAATTATTATTATAACTAGTTTATTTGATCATTATTTCATTTTTATAGCTCTTATTAATTATAAGAAATAATAATAATAAAATAATTTCAGTAGGCATAATAGCCATTTAGTAACAATTAATGGAATAATATACTATTAATTATATTTAATATTTAAATTAACGATTATAATAATTATTTAAGTTAATAAGAAGATAAAATAAATATTGAAAATATTAATAACAATGTTTATAAAATTATTATTGTAGCTAGTAGTTAGCCTAGATTAATTTTTACAATAATAATATTTAATTTAATAAATCTCACTTGCTATAAATATAAATAATAAGTAAATATTGAATGATAATAATAATAATAAAAGAAATCATAATTTTGAATCCTTTAATAAATTGCATATTAATGATTTTAATCATAAGAAATTTCTTTGAATATTTATTAAAATAATAATATTATATAAGTAATATTGATGAACTATTATTTTTATGTTAATTATTATAGTAAGTAACATGTTTTAGTAATTATAATTTGAAAATTATTATTATTAATTATTATTCTAACTAATAGTTAGCCTAGGTTAACCATATTATTATTATACTAGTTATAGGTATTATTAACTATAAGAATCAATATTTAATAAAAAAAATAAAAAACAGGATACAAATATAATATGGCCTTAATATGTTTTTTATATATGTGAAATACAATTTGAATATACTCAAAGTACACATATATATTTTTAATGTATGATTAATATATTTCAATATGTTTTAAATATAAGCTACTTAAGATTTAATGCACCCATCATATATACTTGGACCTTGTTCACTTGTACATCATAGTATGCCCCTAATATTTCATAATGTAATTTTAATGGACCTTTATATATCCATAGGGCTAAAACTAAATTTGGCAACATTTGCAACTAATGGGACATATATGGCCTTTCTTGGATGAAGACCAAATTAAAAGTTATTCTTTTGGAAGGATGAAAAAAAAAAGTTGTAGCATATTCACAAGTATGACCAAACATAACAAATAGTTGTGAAAATAATCAAAATTAGTTGCAAGCAACATTTAATTGTATGTAGACACAAATATAGTGGTTACAAAACCTTAAATTTTCAAAAAGTCTTATTCAAGATGAACATGTTAAAAAAAATATGATGATAAAAATAAATCATGTTTTTAACTTTTGAAGAGAAGTTCAACAAAAGGCTCCAAAATGATGTTATTTAATATACATGATTAGTTATCCTATAATATTAAGGTTAATGAAACCATTTTCGGAGTTCGAAGGATGCCTTGGTTATTCCAACATGTGGCATTTGGAAGAAGAGGAAAAAGGCAAAAACCCACTAACGATAACAATTAAAAACACATGCAAAATTTTATTGTTAGCATGGAGGTTAAAACTTTCATTGGGCAAAGACATTGATGCAAGCAAATAATCTTTCAAGATTTAAAAAAAAATTCAAAAACCTTCATTACAATTCTTTTTGACATTTACATTAGTAGACATTGTAGAAACAAATTTTTAAAAAAAGACAAAAACAAAAAAAATTGTAAGAAAACTCTTTAAAAAGAAGAAGTGGATTACAATACTTGAAAATACAAAATGCAAATTTTTTTTAACCACACCACCATCACCTACAAAAATAAACAAGCAAAAAACTAACAACAAAAAACCTACACACATTAAAAAAACACAAAACTAAAAAAAATGCAATGATAAAAAAGAAGACAAAAATTGAGAAATAATAAACGTGTATAAGTTGTGATGTATAAGCAAAATAAAAAAAGGTATAAGTAACAAAAGTTATGATGCAAACATAGGTGGAATGTAGAAATAAATGGAAAAGATGCATGTAAAACATCGAATGTTAATTGGAAATAAAAACATTGGAATAAAGATGTGGAAACTAGAGGTGTTCAAAAACATACATACAAAAAACAAAAAATGCAACAAAAAGAGCTTACACATATTAAATGCAATTAAAAAAAAAAAAAACATAACTTGATGAACATAAAAGAAGAAAAAAAATTCCAAAAGAAAGAAAAGTAGATGTGAGAAGAAAATGCACAATGTGTGATGGCTAATGCAAAATGTTGAACATAAAACATAAAGCAATGAAAAACAAAAGCAAGTGTGAGAAGAAGAAGAGCACTATGTGGGGATGCAAATGCAAGACAAAAGCAAGTGTGAGAAGAAGAAGAGCACTATGTGGGGATGCAAATGCAAGACAAAAGCAAGTGTGAGAAGAAGAACACTATGTGAGGATGCAAATGCAAGACAAAAGCAAGTGTGAGAAGAAGAAGAGCACTATGTGGGGATGCAAATGCAAGACAAAAGCAAGTGTGAGAAGAAGAACACTGCGTGGGGATGCAAATGCAAGAAATGAAGAACTCAAAGTTGTATGAGAAGGAAAGATTGCCATTGTTAACACATAAAGAAAAAAATGCACCCAACAAAATGACAATAGAATTCATGAAAGGTGTGCAATGTGCTGAAAGCACAAAGCCAACCTCGTACACCCTACCCTCATCATGAATGAGAAGGAGAAATCACCATCGCCAATGAGAAAAAAAAATACTAAAAGCTTTGCGATGCACTAAAAAAAGAAAAGCCAAATGATGAATAAAAGACCCAAAAAAAGAAAGAAAAACAAGAGAGAAGAAATGCAAACAAAAAGATGATGATAGAAATTGTGTAAAAACAAAGAAACATGAGCTCAACAATTAAAAACAAAAAAAAAGATGATGATGATGAAAATCATGTAGAGACAAAGCAAACAAGACTTTAAGAACACAAAAAATGCAAACCAAAAAGATGATGAAAAAAATCATGAAAGGTGTGTGCAATGTGCTGAAATACATAAATAAATAAATAAATAAATATCCAGCTTTGCACACTATGCTAGCCCCCTATTTAGATAAAAAAGAAACAGCTAAAGAGAAAAAGAAGCTGAAATAAATCATTAATTCTCCACAATAATTTATAAAAAAAAACACCTGTTCAGAAAATTTAGGGTAAAAACTAAAAAACCATTTTTGTATCCCAGACCGTGTACGACCGTTGGACATCTTCCCGGTGGTGCTAAAACAGCGTGCGACCGTTGGCCGGATCTTGCGCTCCCGCTCTCGCGCGTTTGAATGCGCTGCTCCTCTTCTACGGCTCCTTTTTTCTCTTGCGCTTGCTCGCTCGCTCGCTCGCTAGCTCGAGGTTTTTCGCGAAACCCGTCGTCCGCGCAGCTCCATTCCACTTATTAGGGCTTATATTTGTGCTCCGTGAGTCAAGATCCTTTTTCTAGTTTCATGCATTTTATCGCTTACATATTACTTTTTTGTGTAGTCATTGACTCAGGCTTCTTTGTTCCTAGGTGCTGCTGAAGCGCTCTCTCGTGTCTCGTCTCTCTCGCTCCCTCTCTCTTTTGCATTGAAGTTTTTTGTTTGTTTGTTTGTTTGATATATGAGCTTTGTTTGGTTCTGCTTTTTTGTGAAGTTTTCTCCTTATTGGAATGCTTTTCCTGAATTTGGCTTGGATCAGTCGCTGATTGCACAGTGTCGGTGGACAGGGGTGCTTTTGAAAGAAGTAAGGATCTGGGAGTGAGGTAGTACAAGAAGAGTGTAGCTGAAGAGAAATTTGAGTGTAATAGGAGGACGAGAAGATGGCCTTGAGGGTGAGGCCGAGAGCTCCCCAAGATGAGAATGCTGCCCACCCGCTCCTTGCAGGTTCTCTCTGCCTCCCTCCTTCCCTTCCTTTTGCACAACATTCATTTCCTCTTAGGGTTCTTGTGAATGTGAATGGCTGCAGTTTTTTGTTTCAAAGATCATCAAGGGATACAGTGCTCTGGGTTGATGGGTTCTCATGGGTAAGAGCAACTTGCAAGGCTCACATAAGGTGTTTGAGAGATTTTTACATACTGTGTTCGAGGCTTTGGTTCAACGAATTTCATGAAGTGGTCTCTGTTGAATCTTTACAGGAAAGTTGCAAGGAAATAATGGAGGAGGGTTGCAGACAGCAGGAAAAGCAGGGGGGCTTAAATTGCAGCAGCAGAATCAGCAAGGCAGTAATCATCCAGAGAGGAAGACTCTGTCCAACATCACCAACAAGCTCCCAAACTCCCAAACCCCAAATCCCGCTCTCAAACCATCATCAGGCTCTGAGAATCTGATCTCGAAAACGGGTTCTTCTTCATCCTTGAAAAAGCCTACTGGGTCAGCCCGAATTGCTCTTCGCAACATAACAAATGAAAATTCCACTGCAGGGCCATCTCCCTCCACTGCTCCGGTGAAAGATGTTGTCAAGCAGATGAAGCCCAAGAGTGGATTAGGTCTTTCAAAGAGCGATGCACCAAAATTGGGGCCTAAAATTTATCCACCTCTCAGTCAGGAGATGAAGAGGAATGCAGACCTGTGGGCAAAAGATGGCATTGAACACATGCACTTCTCAGGAGATGATATGGAGGCCCTTCGACTCAAGCTTGAAGATGAGGGTACACCCTGACCTGCTCTATGTTTATGTTTCCTGCTTGTGGGTTGAAGGTACAGTCCTGCAAAATAATATTCATGCTCTCACAGAAGAAGCAATCCAATCAAAATATAGGTTGGGCCAAACTCCTGGGGAGTAGATCTTGACTGAGCCCTGATGTCAGGTTTCCTCAAGGAATGCAGGAAGGTGAAATTGAGTATTGAACCACATGGTCCTGCAGATGTGTGTCCGAACTGTGGGGGGGTTTAACACAGGTCTTTGGAGATTTACAAGCATACTGAGTGTTTGGTACTTACAGCAATAATCTTGTGTGTAGAAATAGAGAAACGAGTGAATGCATCCTTGGCATACCGAATGCAGTTGCCTCGGTTCTTCCCTCAACATTCTGAGCCTGTAAGTTTTCTTCCAGCATTGACTTGTTCTAAAGTACCTATGAGATTCCTTTATACACCTCCCAAAGCACTCATGTCTAGACAACAGGGTGCATTCATATCTCACCCTGTAACATGTTGCTGACAATCCAACCCTCTAATACAACCATGATCTAAACTCCAAAAGCCACTGCAGCTAGGCTTTAATTTGTGCTTCCTACGCAACATTTTCTCTTCCGAGAGGGCTGGTCAAAGTTGTTGAATCTTGCATCTCTGGGAAGTTAATTATCCTCTTTGCCACCCTCAATTCTGTGTTGCATATGATTTCACTGTTAGATGGTACAAAGGACTAATATATAGTCAAAGGGTTTTTCCTAGGTATAGAAGGTAGTCTGTGAAGGCAGTCAGTGCTAGGAGCTCTCTGATCTCTCATTTGGAATCTAACATAAGATTCAGAGAGTTGTATTTGAACAACTTGGGGGGCCCAGTCTTTATCTCACTGAACTTTTCTCACCTTCATCCTCAGTTCAATAGGATGCATAACAGTGTTAGGAATCGAGCTCTTCTGAAACTATAACTTTCAATATTTAAAGGTCATTTTAGGTTTACATTTTGTTCATTGCATTTTGTTTCTGGATAGTGACAGTATGCAGACATGCAATTTTCTCATGTGCATTCTATTCACTATCTCACTCCTAACATGGCTTTCTACCTCACATATATGCCTGAGAACACAACTGAGAGGCTGTGTTCTCTTTGTTATGGCAAATTTGAAATGATAGGGTGATCCACATCATTACCTTATGGCTCTTTTTCTTCTTGTAAGGTCCCAATTGGTCTGTGGTGGTAGTAACATATGGGTGTGGGAGAGGCTAATTAGTGGAACCAGTTGTAGTAGAGTGTTCAGAATATGAACAGCCTATCTAACTTGAGATCGAAATTTTTGGCCTCTATTTTGTTTAGATTAAGGAAATTGGGGATGTCCTGGAGCCTGTTCCTTGTGGACCATTTGTGGAGAAAGACGACTTTGCAACACCCTTCACAGGTGCTGATTTCCTCTTCTCCCTTGACAAAATTTGGTGTCTTGTAGCTGAGTTTGGCAACCAGAAACAAATGGGTTGTGAATGTGCCATTGCAACATGTATTTTCATGGGTTTTCGCATGGTGAAGTTCATGCAATTGTATAGATCTGGACAATTACAAGATGTGGACAACAGTACTTCTGCCGAAGGGCCTTGTCCAGAAATGTGGAACATTCAGATTCTTGGAACTCCTGATTTTTCCTCACTTTCTGCACCATATGCAATTACTATGAGCATGATACTACATCATGCTGATATCTTTATGCTGCATAGACAAGAAAGGCATCTGCAAATTTCTTCTAGTAAACATACTAAGATCAGTAAAATGCTTGGAAGTTTTGGAATATCTAGTCAGGTTTTTGGCTTAATGGTAGTTGACAGCTTGGATTTTGCAGGTGATGACTTGAATGAAAAAGATATTCTTGGCTGCAATTGCTCAATTCTGGAAATCCCACGTATCCCAGACAACTGGCGCTTGATTGGAGAAGAGGATTTACATGATATTTAAAACAGATTATGAATTTTGCATCAATCATCCTCAGATTTTGCTATGGTTCAGGGTTCAGGGTTCAGGGTAGTAAGGTTGAATATGTTTCGACATTTGTCTTTGGTGACAAAAGTGAAACTGGTGTGTTTAGTTTATTATTTTGCTCAGGATTTCCTGTATCCTTGAGCATTGTTTTTGTTAAGGGATCTGTCTACTCTTACATGATGTTTTACTTACACTCATAAATGTAGTCTGAAGATCTTTTTTGCTTTTGGTGAGAATGTAGGGAGCATCCAGTTTAGAGTGCCTCATAAGGGTTGTCCAGCATCAAATTCAAATGTGTACATGGCATTTTGTTGGTAATTTGGTCACCAGTAGAAGAGTGGTTGCCTCTACTTGTGCCAGAGATGGGCACCCTCACTGCTCATTTATGTTTTGCCTTGACTAGTTGCAAGGACTGATGAATCAGCTGCAATCAACTTGTTAATGCTGGAGTGTTAGGTTCTATAATTCCATTTTGTTGGCTCTGTGCAGAGGGGAAGAGACTTTATGTCTGTAGGATTTGGTATCCAATTCTGGCTTGAACTAGGAACTGATCTACAAGTGACAGCTGCAGATCTCTCTGTACAGATTCTTTCTCATCCTCAGTTGTCTGAATTGTACCAATACTCTTAAGCTTTCCTTGAAACCATGACTGAATCTGAAGGTTAGTCACAGTGATGGAAATGGGCTTTCTGCTTCTGCATCCCTGAGGTTTATTACCCTCAACTGTAAAATTAACCTCCAATACAAAAATGAGTACCTAATTGACACAATTTTAAGTATTTGTTAAGTTCTGGTGATGAATATAAAGTCCCTTGCTACTAGAAGCTAATGGTCTGGTATGATAATCTCTCCATTGTAACATTAGCATAGAAGATGCTCTGCAAATGCTTAGTTGCGAATTCCATGTTGGATGCCTTAAAAAAGTACATAAATAAGTGAATATTAGGTGACCAATCTTAAAGCCTAAATTTTATGTTCTGGTTGAATGGCGGGTCTGTTAACCCATGAAATGGACCCATTGAATTGTTGAGTTAGTTTTATGGGCGAGTTCAAAGCAGCAACAGTTTAAAAATAGTAAATGTCCCATGAAGTTGACACCAAATCAACTCACAAGTTAGTGCACAGAAAAACCGGGTGGAATGCCCCTCGCCCTGCAGGGCGAAGGCAAACAATAAAGACAAAATACTGCAACTTCGTAAAAGTCCAGGGAATTTTGTGAAGATAGTCCCGGCGGGTTTCGAACCCGCGACCTTTCGCGTGTAAAGCGAACGTGATAACCACTACACTACGGAACCGAGTCTGAAGTTAGTCCGAAGAACCCGTTTAATATACTTGTCACATTCTTCATCCCCACAAATGCAGTCATAATCAATTTTCGTTATGGACAGCTCCAAAAAAATGATCATCCCACCACATCCGTTTTGTAACAGACACTTCTCATTTCTTAACAGGTGATAGATACCATGCTTTTCCACATTGGTATGCAAGTTTTTTGATTTTAATGATGCTGTATCACACCAATGAATGTCTATCTTTTGAACATCCAGTATGGGTTTAAAGTCAGGGCTTTGCTGATTTGGCCCTCTTTTTTTGGGTCTCTTTCCGGGAGGCCACCTTATATTTCTGTCAATATCCATCCCTCTTAGGAAAGAGGAGGGATATTGTGCCTAATCCTTAAGTGTGCGAGACAGATCTTAGGATATTATGTCTACTAATAGGCATAAGACGCATCCCACTCTTAAGAAGTAGGGGTAGGAACCCTTCCCCCTCCTACTACTCATGATCTACATAACCTTCCAGATGGTCTCCGGGGTCTTGAAGCATCTGCAATACAACCTGACCCTCGACATCTATATATCACAGAAAAGCATCATTGGAAATCAACAGAAACCTTACCTGACATTGGAACCTGTGTGCCATGTGGGTGAAAATCACATTCAGAGTTTGCATGTAACTCCACACATCATCAGACACCAATTGATGACCTGCATCTTCTCAACATAAGTCTTTGAAACAGAATACCTATTCAAGTGCAAAAAAAGCACATGGACTGCTGAAACCTTCAGAGATCTAGTTCAATGTCTATAATATTTTCAAGGAAGCACATTTGTTGCTGCTATCCTTTTCAACTAGGAGAGGCGAGGACACACAAATCCCTGCAGATACATACTGCAAACCCCTAAACCGATCACCAATCTGATTCTTGAGAGAAATTACTCATAAGAGTCAAAAGTATGACATCCAAGTAGCAAAACAGCTCACAACCGCAAAAATCTGGGCCTAACCTCTCCATCAAGCCAAAAATGCCCTCAGACCTCTGAAGCCTCTGCAAGCATCCTGATTTCTACAAGTAACCAGGACAATGCATTGTTCTCATGAAGATCAGCTCTAACTGTACAAGTGATCTCACTAGTAAAGCTGAATTCTCAGCTGCCGGATACGGGGATTATGTATAGAAGATAATATCAAACAACCCATCATACTGATGAGCAATCTACTGCCTCTGTTAAGTACCAGAGGGCACCTGGATGCCTACAGAGAATCTGGCATTACTAGTCCGTATTAGTTTGAAGGAGTTTTTTGTGTCCTGAAAAAGGCAGAAAGGGTGGATGCATCATCTGAGCCAGTAACCTGTTGACACCAATCCGGAAGACAGGCAGCGAGCAAGCGTAACAACAACAGCTTGTTTGCTGTCAGCAATTCTGCTTCAGTCACTTGGTTACTACCCTGGTATAAGTGACAGATGGCACTCACCAGCTCACCTTGTTGCCTTTGAGATAGTAGACTGCCTGGAGTTCTGGAGCAGTCTCTATAGAGAGATAGATAGCCGACTGCTACCTGAAGCTCATGGGGAAGCTCTCCAAGACGAAACGAGGAGCAACTGCGTTTTCTCACAAGCATCCAATTCAGAAAATGCCTGTGACCTACCTCTGTCCCAACTTCAAATGCTTGCTGTGACCATTGTTTTCTTAGTTGACTCTTGACAGTATGGTCTGTGTCTTGTAACTCTGCGAGTATTGCTGCTTCTGCCAAAGTTGCAGTGGGGTCATCGAGAAAGTTGGAGTGCAAAGCAAAGAGGAGTCCCTCTGGTCCTCTTGGTTTCCCCCTGATATTTGATGCTGCACATCTTACAGTCTCAACCATGCTGATGATATCCATTGGCTTGGGTATTGCATGTAGAAGGTATTCTATTGCCTCCCCTTGACAGAAAACAATTGCCATGTCAAGATATATGAACGAAGCATCAAAACAGTTTTGCTCTAGGAAACATTGCACGACGGGAAGCAGCACATTTAGTCGAGCTGCTTGAAAAATAGGAAGAACTGTGACTGTTGCACTCAATTCCTTGATTCCACAGTCCACTAAGAGGAACTTCATCATCTTCAGTGGCCACTCCAATCTGCATTTTGCACAGTCATGGCTGAGATGATTATCACCATGATGATCATGGAAACACCTTGCAATGTGGAGCAAAGACCTCACATCCTCAAATTTGAAATCTGCCAGGGCAAGGAGCTGGGTACTGACAAGCTCCACACCTCCACTACGACATACAATCGACAAAAGTTTGAGCATGTCCTCTATTGTAGTCTCCATGTCCTCTCTTGTGACATCCATGTATCCACCTTTCACCATCTGAATTGAAATGATGGGCAGTTGGGTGGCCTGCAGATGCACTGCTTCTTTAAGAGATTTTACATTTCTCTCCTGGAACCTCATCAACTTGCACAGGAAGGTGACACAAATCATCAAAAGGATTCTTCCAACAAAGTCGGGTGTCAGGTGTCTGGAGCCCAGAACAACTATCCGCTCCAGAATCTTGGCCTTATTGTCAAACACATGCCTATTCCAGTACTCAATCACAGCATCCCCACAGCTGACTTGCATGGCTGTCTGAAAATTTCGTGCACCAGCTCCCACCAGGATTTCAATTGCATTGAGAAGGAATTCTGCCTCTTCAACCGTCTTGCAACTCCAGATCCGGGCTACGCCCATCAGCAAGCATTTCTCCAAACCCTTGACATCAGCCACATGAACAACATGCTCAACCATCTCTTTGCGGAGACCAACTAAAGCCCCCACAAAGGCAGCATCAACAGCAGCTCCATGTGTTCGCAAAATCAGGGTATCAACGATGTTCACATGACCTGACCAGCCTGCACAAGTCATTGCATCTACAAGATTTGTTGCTCCTGCATCAATGAGCACATGCACAATGCGCTGGTGACCTTCACTTGCAGCTTGCAGCAAAGCTGCATTCAAATCTTCTTCACAGATCAAACCACCACCCTGGTTCAATAGAGCTTCAAGCAACTGTCTGCGTCTTCTCCCTGCTGCCACTCCCACAGGTAATAATGACTGTGCCATGTCCAGATTCCAACCTTCTTCTCTTGGCAACCAAACCTGAAAACCCTTGAATTGCTGGCCTGTTGCCAAATAAAAAATTGCATCATCTGGTCAGAGAGGAGGGCTCACATTGTTGTTGTAGCTGACACAGAATCCTCTTCAAATCCAAGGACTGGTAGAACCTTTCTTGCAGGCATATATTCCCTTCTTCAGATCAGTCATTGCTTTCAGCTCTTGATAAGAGAAAGTCTGCCGTTGCATGCTCACGCACATGGATAATGGACTCTTCTTCAATTCCTCCCACAAAGCCTTGCCTTCCTTATGATGCCTGTCTTGTCTTCTTCACACACGTGCAGCTTGAACCTCAGACGAATATTCCGGCAGGAATGAATATTTAGTGTTCTGTCGCGCATGCAAAATAGATCAGCAAGGACTCAGAAGATCAGCAGAACGCAAAGATCTCAAACCATTTCACGAGTTTGAGCTCCCGAGGCAACAATACCTTTTTCTCTCTCATTTGTCGCTGTTGCGAGATCGTCGCAATTGTTCGGTGTTTCCTCTTTCCTTCAACCACGCTTTCCTTCCTTCTTCTTCCATCTCACGGGACCGGGGGGCCCCAAAATCATCATCTCACCAGCTGCTTGCGCTCGGTCGTGACTCGTGACTCCTGTTCTTAAGAGAAGATAGATAGATCAGGGCAGACTTCGACACCGCTCTTCAAGCTTCTTCTTCTTCTTCGCCGTCTATTCCAAAGGAATCATCATCGCCTTGTGATAATACGAGATCAGAAACAACATACATAAATGCTCCTTAGTCTGTCTTCATAAATCCCCAAAACAACAAAACAAACCAAAAAAAGAAGAAGATCAGTAAACAAAGTTGATATGCCGTCGTCACAAATCACAAGCTAGAGGTAATAAAAACAGGAACCAACAAAACACAGGCGCCGGGGAGACGAGAACCGAGCGACTAAATTTGTTCCGCATGACTGGAAAACAGAGGAGATCCAACTGCTGAAGAAGAAGAAGAAGAAGAAGATGGTTACAGGTTCCGCCATGGCCGACTAACTAGGTGTCGCCTCGTCGCCGCATGGGCTAAGAGCTAAGACGTAGAGAGCAGATGTGGAGAGAGAGAGAGAGAGAGAAAAGGGTGGAGTACTTGGCTGCATGCGATAGATTTGCGCAAAATCTGCTGAGTGTTTTCTGTGCGTGAGCATGACAAACAGATTCCTTGACCTTTTTGTAAGTCTTTTTGTCACTGACAAACTTCTGAGTCGTGTCTGACCTGTTTTGTTTTCATCAGAAGATGCTGCTGCTCCTCCTAAAGCCTGAACTGTTTTCTTCCACTCTACAACCGCAGCTCCTCTTCTTCTTACCCCCTATAAACCTTCTCCTGCGGCAAAAATTGTCACTCATTATTCCTTGTTGTTGTTGTTGTTGTTGCTGTTCCCGCTTCTCTTCCTCTTCTTTTGACGACCATCGACTCATCACTAGTAATTACGCATCTGCACAGGCAACAAACAACAGGTCTATGTATGTCTCTATGAAAAACAAAACACTACATAATACACTTACAAATTTTCATCAACTCCACATTTGTTTCTTCATGTTTTCTTCTCCTTGGCATGGGTGCATGGATTATAGCTTGACCTCTCATGGCTTCTTATAGCTTCACCCATCTTCCCAATGTTTTGGTTGTTGGTTTTTGTTGCAAAAAATGAATTTCCATAATGTCTTGAACTTGATTCTAGGACTCTTTCATCCTTTAATCACTGGCCTTTCATAGTCTATGTATGCAACTCATTGATAGATTGATACACAACTACACCTCTCCTCTCAATGTTTTGATTGTTTTCTACAAAAAAAATTCACAACACTTCAAACTTGACTAAAACTCTCCCGTCCTTCAATCACAAGCTTTCTTTATTGTGTGTACACAACCCATTAATCCAATTGCTCATGTTCATTTCTTGTGATGTGTTCATACACGACCCATTAATCCAATTGCTCATGTTCATTTCTTGTGATGTGTTCATACACAACCCATTAATCCAATTGCTCATGTTCATTTCTTGTGATGTGTTCATACACCACCCATTAATCCAATTGCTCATGTTCATTTCTTGTGATGTGTTCATACACCACCCATTAATCCAATTGCTCATGTTCATTTCTTGTGATGTGTTTCATACACGACCTATTAATGTAATGCTCGTGTTCACTTCTTGTGATGTGTTCATGATGACAAGCATATAGGGATGCATTCCCTATACTTGATTAGGATTCTTTCATCTTTTAATTGTGGGCCTTCTTCAATTCACATACGCAACTTATTAATCCATACATAACTTGACCTATTCTCTCAATGTTTTGGTTGTTTTTTGCATTTTTTTTTGTAATTAGTATTACAAAATGTGGGTGCATCCACTAGTCCCTGTTCACTAGACCAATGAATTCACTGCTTCCCCATTAAGTTCCATTCATTACAATCAATAAATTCACTAAAAATCTAATGAAATCACTTGGTGTACATGGACATCTTCTGTTATAATGATGCAACATTTCAAATTTGATTAAAACTCTCCCATACTTCAATCACAAGCTTTTTTTTAGTGCATGTACAAGAGACATTAATCTAATGTCTGTGTTCACTTTTTGTGATATGTTCATGATAGCAAGCATGTAGGGATGCATTGTGTGGTATGGCATCTTTGCAACCATTGTTTGTGAACTTGGCTTTTACATGGGATGAAAATAAATGCAAATGTTTCCTTTAAATCACATTTAATTCTTCTCATTGACAAGTTGACATTGTTTTTTTTTGAAGATAGAATTCAACATCTTAATCAATGTGGTCATAGTTGATCTAAGATGCGAAAACTTGCTTCTTTAATCATGTTTTACACTTGAATTTGTTGCCTTAGAGGTATCACATGCAAATGAAAGGAATTATTGTGATTAGCATTCAACAAATCAATTCCCTTTTCTTTTTAGCAATTGAGATTTTCAAATGCTTGCACAAATGAACAAATGTTTTTTAATGTGATTATGCCAATGCAACTTAGGGAATGGAAGGCCTCAATAATTGTCCACTTTTTGTTTTGACCACTTCCCTTTGCCAACAAGTTTCCATCCCACTTCAAAAGATGTAAGTATCTTCTATCTCAAGTGGAGGCACAACTCTTTCTCTATATAATGTGATGCCTTCATTAATAAAATTTGGTAGGGTTACATCATTTACTAAATAATCATTGAAAGAATTGACAATTTAACGACATTGTTTCAAGTATTAAATAATCTATTATGTTTTATTACTTAAATTATAACTATTTAAAAATATGAAAATTTAAGTTTATCTTATTTCTTAGATTATAACCATTTAGTTAGTTTAAAACAAAAGTTTATATTAAAACATAGATTAGAATGCATTAATTTTTTGAAAATTGAACTTTATTTTACTATTTACATTATTATGATATAATATTTCAAATACTTATGTTTTACGAGACATGCTAATTTTAATTTTTTGGGAATTTATGTTGTTATTAGTTTGTGGTGCTTGTCCAATGGGTAACATATTTTATTTTATTCTTTCTATTTTTTAGATCGTTTCAAATTTTTTTTGACAATTTGAATATATAATGTTTGATGATAGGTGGGTTTGCCAATTACAACATACATTGAATCTATGTGTTTTCCTTAGTATATTTACTGTTAGTTTCATTGTTTTTTATATTAAAATGATTTTGTTTCTTATATTTCTATGTAGTTTACATTCATATTTTTGCTCATTCATTAATGCTTAATTATTCATAATGTGTTGGTTTTGTAATATTAATGAAAACCTTTGTCACTTTACCAAAGGAATGCATATTCAGATTGTATATAAAACAAATTCTTCATGTTCTCTAGTGATTTCAATGGTGTTTAAAGACTTGTGTGTAACAAGACCCCGCATCAGCATTGTCAAGTTTACAATAGTGATTTTTGAATGGCAATTGGGGGTTAATGTTTTCATCTCTTAATGGGCCTTTGTGTCATTGGCCCAAGTATATTAATTCTTTTATAGGTTTACCCATTATAATGATTACTAAATTCAAAGTGGGTTTCACTTCATAGTTCTTATGGAATCCAATTGTGAAAAAAACCATTAAATTCTCATATTCAATTTCTAGAAACCAAAATCATTCTAAACACAATAACTTTTGTTTTATTGGTTTGAAATTATAAAATTACAAGTGTGTACAACCCCTCATTGAGAACTTTGTAATACTAAAACCAGAATACGAGGGCTCATGGTTTGGGAAAGTTACAACATGGTCATCATGGGTTTTTTGGCTTAAATTTAGCTAGTTGGTGAAATTATTTTTCAAAAATGGTCAAGATTATGTGTTTTATTTCTTTTCTATCCACCAAAATTATATTAAAAAATATTTTGAAAAATCAACAAATTTCATTAATGGGTTTGAACATGTGGCAAAAAAAAAAAAAAAAAAATAAAAAAAAAAATAAATTAATAATATATATATATGGTCACATACAAACAAATAAAATAAACAAAAAAATTCCTATTTTACTATATGGATGCGGCATTGTTGTGTTGATCCTAGGTTTGATGACCATAGCATTCCATTGATTTTTATATGATAACTAGTTGGAATAATGATCAATAGATAGATTGTTATTTCTTTCTTTATCAACCCATGGGACATTTTGAGCATTTAGAAATGTTGTGGTAAGATGAAAAGGTTTTTAAAGCTTAGTTTTGGAGCATGATGGCAAGAAGTATGATTTTTTTTTAAAAATTGGGTGTGGAAAATTCTCATTATTTTGTAATTTTTTTGAAAAAAATTTAGAATAAAAATAAATTAAAGCATCTTTTTTTCAGCAAATCTCTTTCACATTTTTATATCAAAGTTGAAAAAATACACTAGGTACCAAAAGGTGCCTCAATAACTAGGATAATTAGGTATTAGTTCAAAAAAATACTCCACAACAATGTGGAATGAACTCATGATAATTTTCAAATTTTTTGTTGTTGTAGCCATAATGAGCCAAGTCAAAATCACTCAAATATGATGTTAATGGCAAGAATAATAAACTTGCTAAATCTTCAACACATCTAAAATGTAATGCAACCTATGCAACCTATTTCAAATGATAAGTTTTGTTTCCACCTTTTTCTCAACTAGTTTTCAATCTATTGTATTTTATTGACATACAACATGTTTTATTGATTATTTTTTGGTGGGTTGAATAATGCAAGTTTCTTACATGCCTAGGGTATTTGGGAATGTGAATTGAACCAAGCAAGGTCACCTTTGTTGAGCAAAACCAAACACATTGTAGCAATCCACCGCGAAGAAGCTTGTCAACAATGTGGACAAGTAATGTGCCCATAATGCCCAAGTGCAAAGGTTCAAAATTGTTAAACTCAATATTGTTACCGAGGATGCAATTTGTAATGTAATCCAACTATTTTCACTTTTGAGCTAGCATTCAAGAAACACAACTAACATAGGAGTGAATACTATAATGAGAAGTAAAACCCCACACTTTTTGAAAAATGAAATTAATATAAATTTTTCCACATAACTTTTTCTGGAGAAATGGGAGATAATTTTTTGACTCATGCACAACCTTTCATTAATTAATTTTTGATCTCACAACTTGCTTTTCTTGCAAAAATAATGATGAAAGGAAATTCAAAAATATTATTCATGATAATCACTCCACCAAAGAATTTTTTTTGCATGGTGACAATATAATTTTATTATTTTCTTGCAAAAGATCTTCTCGCACAAAGGGTTTTGAAATTAAAATTTTACACAACCCTTATATATATACATATATATATATATATATATATATATATATATATATATATATATATATATATATTGATTTTTTTTTTTTTTTTTTTTATTATTTTTTTATTAAATATTTTCTCTCTAAATTTTTTTTTTAAAATAAATTTTTCACATCATATATATATATATATATATATATATATATATATATATATATATATATATATATATATATA